>Ga0209025_1001359_pt1 | contig 32831 bp, 36 predicted proteins | sample AraplaMF_Col_mLB_FD_184256 | JGI IMG/M metagenome (GOLD analysis project Ga0209025, IMG submission 184256) | Arabidopsis root microbial communities from the University of North Carolina, USA - plate scrape MF_Col_mLB (SPAdes) (version 2) | ecosystem: Host-associated > Plants > Roots > Endosphere... | reverse complement strand
ATCTTGGCGTCGCGCCAGTCCACGAGTTCGCCGTCCATCCAGATCTTGCCGTCACGGTCGTCCAGCGAGGGGGGGATCGAGCTCATTTCCTGATTCCTTTGGGAGCGGTGTGGGGTGCGACGGGGGAAGTCGCAAAAGCTTTCGATTTTACGGCCGAGCCCGGAACCGGGTGCCCGACAATGGCCGGTTGTCCAAACCAGTGGAAAAAGGGTTTCCGTGTCCGTATTCAAGAACGTCATCGTCTATCGCATCGAACCTGCCTGGTCCCAAACATTGACCGAGGCAGAAGAAGGGCTCGGCAAGCAGCGCTTCGAGCCTTGCGGCCCCTCGCAGGAAAAGTCCGCCGGCTGGGTCGAACCCCGCGGCGAAGCCAATGGCCCGTTGGTCGAATCCATCGACGGCCAGTGGCTCGTCGAATACATGATCGAGAGCAAGACGGTCCCCGGCTCCGTGGTGCGCCGCAAGCTGGACGAGCGCTGCGCGCAGATCGAGGCCACCACCGGCCGCAAGCCCGGCAAGAAGGAAAAGAAGGAGCTCAAGGAGGACATCACCCTCGAGCTGCTGCCGATGGCCTTCACCCGTAGCGCGCGCGTGACGGTCTGGATCGACAAGGCCGAAAACCGTCTCGTGATCAACTGCGGCAACACCGCGCGCGCCGACGAAGTGGTCACCAGCCTCGTGAAGTCGCTCGACGGCTTTGCGGTGGCCCTCATCAACACGCAGGTGGAGCCTGCCGCCGCCATGGCCAACTGGCTGCTGACGCAGGAGCCGCCGGCCGGCTTCACCATCGACCGCGAATGCGAGCTCAAGGCCTCGGACGATTCGAAGGCCGTGGTGCGCTACGCCAAGCACCCGCTCGACATCGAGGAAGTGCAGAAGCACATCACCGACGGCAAGCGCCCGACGCGTCTGGCACTCACCTGGGACGACCGCGTCTCCTTCGAGCTGACGCATGGCATGCTGATCCGCAAGATCGTGTTCCTCGAAGGCACGGGCGATGGCGCAGCGGGCGGCAAGAAGGAGGACAACTTCGACGCCGACGTGGCGATTGCCACGGGCGAACTGGGCCAGCTGGTGCCGGCGCTGCTCGATGCGCTGGGCGGCGAAGCGGCGTTCTCGGCGGCCCCGCCGGATGAAACGCCGAAGCCGGCGGCAGCACCTGCCACCGTACCCACCACCGCGACGCCGGCCGACGCCGTCGAGGAAGAAGACGCGCCGTTCTGAAGGCGCCCAGGCGCAGCTTGATCAGCTCGCCGGCGTTTCTTCTTCGGGCGGCGCCTCGGGCCGCGTCAGCGTCCAGCTCTGCAGCTTGCCGCCGTTGAACACCGCGTCGACATACGAGCCGCCCGTGTCGGTCCAGCGGTACAGCTCGGGCTGCTCGTCCTTGGGCGAACGCAGCTCGCCGAGTGCGCGCGTCATCGCGATGACGTGCATCAGCGTCACGCCCTGCTTGAGCTTGGCGTTGAGCATCACCGCGCTGGCGACATAGCCCACAGGCCGGTCGGCGGCCCGCTTGAGCACCTGCATGGCGCGGTTGAAGTGCAGCAGCAGGAACATCACGATCGCGCCACCGGCCAGGGCCACGCCGGCCCAGCCGTAGCTGCGCCACGCGAGGCCGAGAAGAACGACGGCACCCACGGGCACCAGCAATTTCTGGAAATTCATGGCGCGCATTGTCGCCGCCCGGCCATCCGCACCCTGGCTTCGGGGAGCGCGCCTTGATACCCACGCAGCGCAAGCGCCACGTCGGAGACATGAATCATGACGGCGGCCATGGGGAACGGCATCGTCTTCATTCGAAAGTTCGCATATCGATCGGGGGGCGATTCCGCTGTATCGACCATGGCTACCGCCGGGCGCGAAAAACGGTACTCACCGCGAAAAGCACGCGGCGCGGTGGCACGAGGCGGCACATTTCATCTCACGGGCATCAGCCCGGGCCACTGAAAAGCGTATGAACATTCCGCGTCCTGTCACCTTCATTCGTCTCACCCTCGCCGCCACGCTCACGGCCACCGTCCTCAGCGGTTGCTACGTGGTGCCGCTCGGACAACCCGCACCCGCGGCGCCGCCCTCGCAGGCTTACGCCGTCGCGCCGGGTCCGGTGGCCCAGAGCTTCAATGCGCGGCTGTATCCGTCGAACGCCGAAGCGGCGCGCTACGGAACCGTCGCAGGCACGGTGACCAACGACATGAACGGACGCGGCCACTTCAACGCGCAGATCGGCGGAGAGCAGTTTCAGGGAGAGGCGACCCGGGTTGCCGGCTCGCGAAATGCCGGTGTGGCGAACGCCAGCGGCAATCGCGGCGGCAACCTGAGTTGCCAGTACACGATGAACTCGGCCACGTTGGGCAGCGGCCAATGCGTGCTCAACAGCGGGCCGGCGTTCACGATGCACATCGGGGGATAGGGAGGGTGGCCCGGCGCGTCACTGGCGCGCCGGGCATTTTTTTCCAGAAGATCAATCGAGGCGGCGGACCACGTCCATCGCCTCTTCGATGCGTTCGACGGCATGGATCGTCAAGCCTTCGATCTCTTTCGTGCCCTTGCGCGGCGCATTCGCCTTGGGCACGACGGCCACGCTGAAACCCAGCTTGGCCGCTTCGCGCAGGCGCTCCTGCCCGCGCGGCGCGGGGCGCACTTCACCGGCCAGGCCGACTTCACCGAAGGCGATGAAGCCCTTGGGCAGCGGCTTGCCGCGCAGGCTCGAGGTGATGGCCAGCATCACGGCCAGGTCGGCCGCGGGCTCGCTGATGCGCACGCCGCCCACCGCGTTGACGAACACGTCCTGGTCCATGCAGGCCACGCCCGCATGGCGGTGCAGCACCGCCAGCAGCATCGCAAGGCGGTCGCGGTCCAGGCCCACCGACAGGCGGCGCGGGCTCGGTCCGCCGTTGTCGACCAGGGCCTGGATTTCCACCAGCATCGGCCGCGTGCCTTCGAGCGTGACCAGCACCACGCTGCCGGGCACCGGCTCGGGATGCTGGCTCAGGAAGATCGCGCTCGGATTGGTCACGCCCTTCAGGCCGCGCTCGGTCATGGCGAACACGCCGATCTCGTTGACCGCGCCGAAGCGGTTCTTGATGGCGCGCACGAGGCGAAAGCTCGAATGCGTGTCGCCCTCGAAATACAGCACCGTGTCGACCATGTGCTCGAGCACGCGCGGGCCCGCGAGCGCGCCCTCCTTCGTGACGTGGCCCACCAGCACCACGGCCGTGCCGCTGGTCTTGGCAAAGCGCGTGAGGTGGGCCGCGCATTCGCGCACCTGCGCCACGGAGCCCGGCGCGGACGTGAGCTGGTCGGAGTACACCGTCTGGATCGAGTCGATCACCGCGATCGCGGGCCGCGTGGCGTCGAGCGTGGCGATGATCTTCTCGAGCTGGATCTCGGCCAGCACCTGCACCTGCGAGTGCTCGAGCCCGAGCCGTTTCGAACGCAGCGCGACCTGCGCGCCGCTTTCCTCGCCGGTGACGTAGAGCGCGTTCTGTCCGGCGCGCTGCAGCGCATCGACCGCCTGCAGCAGCAGCGTCGACTTGCCGATGCCCGGGTCGCCGCCGATCAGCGTGACGCCGCCCGACACGATGCCGCCACCCAGCACGCGGTCGAGTTCGTCGAGCCCGGTGGGGGTGCGCGCGATGTCGGTCGCTTCGATTTCGGACAGCGTGGCGAGTTCGGAGACGCCCGCCAGCGGCGAGAACTGCGTGCCGAAGCGGTTGTTGGCCGGGCCGTTGCTGCCCGCCACCTGCTCGATCAATGTGTTCCAGGCGCCGCAGCTCGGGCATTTGCCGAGCCACTTGGGGCTGGTGCCGCCGCATTCACTGCAGACGAAAAGTGTTTTGTCCTTGGCCATGCGACGAGTTTAGGTGTCCGCACAAACCCTGATATCCGGCCGCTAGGAAAGAAACGACGAATCATTTAACATGTTAAGTAATTTCGAGAGGCACAGCTTTTGAGCACCACCTTCACGCACCGCAATTTGCCGCGCCTGCTGCTGCAGGCCCGCGAAGCCGTGATGGCCCACACGCGGCCCAGCCTGCGCGAGCACGCGCTGTCCGACCAGCAATGGCGCGTGCTGCGCGTGCTCGGCGAGCACGGCGCGGTCGACACCGGCCGCGTCGCGCGCGAGGCCTTCATCCTCGGCCCCAGCCTCACCGGCGTGCTCGCCCGCATGGAGCGCGACAACCTCATCACCCGCAGCCGCGACCCCGCGGACCAGCGCCGCACCGTGGTCGAGGCCACACCGCACGGCATGAAGCTGGTGAGGCGCCTGGGAACCAGCATCGAGGCCCACTACGCGTGGATGGAACAGTCGCTCGGCAAGGCCAAGCTCACGCAGCTCTACGGGCTTCTCGACGAACTGATCGCACTGGAGCAGCCCTCATGAGCAGCAGCACCGCGCACTACCTTCCGACCGGCACCGTGTACGGCACGCTGCTGAACTTCCGCGCCGAGTTCGAGGCGCTCGCGCCGCAGATGACGCAGCCGCCCTACAAGGCACCGCCGAAGGCGCCGGTGCTCTATGTCAAGACCGCCAACACCTGGAGCCCGCACGGCAGTGCCATCGCGGTGCCCGCGCAGGTGCCCGAGGTGGAAATCGGCGCCAGCGTCGGCATGGTGATCGGCGCCGACGGCGATGTCGAAGGCTTCGTGCTGATGAACGACCTGTCGATTCCGCATGCGAGCTTCTTCCGTCCGCCGGTGAAGTTCAAGTGCGTCGACGGCTTCCTCGGCATCGGCCCGGCGCTGCGCGATGCGCAGGAGGTGGCCGACCCCGCGAACTTCCGCGTCGAGGTGCGCATCAACGGCGAACTCAGGCAGTCGATCGACTTCTCGCAGCTCGTGCGGCCGGCGCAGCAGCTGCTCGCCGACGTCGGCGAGTTCATGACGCTCGCGCACGGCGACGTGCTGATGCTGGGCTGCGACGCAGGCCGGCCGCTGGCACACGCGGGCGACCGCATCGAGATCTCCGCACCGGGATTCGAGACACTGAGCAACACGCTGGTGGCGCAAGAGAAGGAGGCCGCATGAAGCACGCACGCGTCATCCACGAAGGCCGCGAACACACCGGCACCAGCCACGAATTCAACGGCCAGCCCGACGCCGCCGTGCGCCTGGAAGACGGCCGCGTCGTGCCGCAGGACCAGCTCGTCTGGCTGCCGCCGCTCGCGCCCACCGCGCGTCCGCGCACCATCCTCGCGCTCGGCCTCAACTACGCCGACCACGCGAAGGAGCTCGAATTCAAGGCGCCCGAAGAGCCGCTGGTGTTCGTCAAGGGCCAGAGCACGCTGATCGGCCACCGCCAGCTCACGCACCGGCCGGCCGGCGTGCAGTTCATGCACTACGAATGCGAACTCGCCATCGTCGTCGGCAAGACCGCGCGCCACGTGAAGCGCGACGACGCCTACGACTTCATCGGCGGCTACACGGTCGCCAACGACTACGCGATCCGCGACTACCTCGAGAACTGGTACCGGCCCAACCTGCGCGTGAAGAACCGCGACACCTGCACGCCGCTGGGGCCATGGTTCGTCGACGCGGCCGACGTGCCCGACCCCATGGCGCTCGCGCTGCGCACCACGGTCAACGGCACCGTCACGCAGCAGGGCAACACGCGCGACATGATCTTCGACGCGCCCTTCCTCATCGCCTACTTCAGCCGCTTCATGACGCTGTCGCCGGGCGACCTGATCCTCACGGGCACACCCGACGGCGTGGTCGACTGCAAGCCGGGCGACGTGGTCGTCACCGAGATCGAGCACATCGGCGCGCTGGTCAACACCATCGACGCGGCCTGACCTTTTTCCTGTCACACACAAAACCAGCGGAGACAAACGCAATGAACGCCAGCAAGAAAACACGCGCCCTCGCCACCGCCCTCGTGGCGTTGACCGCCTCGATGCTCGCGCTCGATGCACCGGCGCAGACGGCGGCCTACCCCACGAAGCCCGTGCGCTGGGTGGTGGGCTACCCGGCCGGCGGCGGCACCGACTTTCTCGCGCGCACGGTCGGCGCACAGGTGTCGCAGCAGATCGGCCAGCCGGTGCTCGTCGACAACAAGCCCGGCGCCGGCGCGATCATCGCGTCGGAGAACGTCGCGCGCTCGCCGGGCGACGGCTACACCGTGTTCTCGGCCGACAACGGCGTGCTGGTCTACAACCCCGCGCTCTACAAGAAGCTGCCCTACGACGCCGAGAAAGACTTCGCGCTCGTCGGCATGATGGGCCGCTCGCCGCTCGTCATCACGGCCGCCCCCAGTGCCGGCCTGGCCGATGCCAAGGCGCTCGTTGCAGCGCTGAAGGCCTCGCCCGGCAAGTACAGCATCGCGACGCCCGGCACCGGCAGCCCGCACCACCTGGCGATGGAGCTGTTCCAGCGCGAAGCCGGCGTGTCGATGCTGCACGTGCCCTACAAGGGCGGCGCGCCGGCGCTGCAGGACCTGATGGGCGGACAGGTGCCGCTGATGATGCTCGACCTGCCCAGCGGCGTGAGCGCGGTCAAGGCCGGCAAGGTGGTGCCGCTGCTCGCGATGTCGGCCGAACGCATTCCGCAACTGCCCAACGTGCCCACCGCCAAGGAGCTGGGCTACGCCAATGTCGAGGCCTACACCTGGCAAGGCCTCGTGACACCCACGGCCACGCCCAAGGAAGTGCAGGCCAGGCTCGGCACCGAGCTGCAGAAGGCCATGGGCGACGCCGGCGTGCGCCAGAAGCTCTACGACGCCGGCTGGGAGGCACGCCCCGCCGACGCCACCGAAATGACGCGCTACGCCGACGCGGAGCGCAGGAAATGGCACGCCCTGATCAAGGCGCGCGACATCAAACTCGATTGATCGAACCGGACACCTATCTCCCATGCAACAGATCAACCACCTCATCGATGGCAAGTCCGTCACGGGCAAGGATTACTTCGAGACGGTCAACCCCGCCACGCAGGAGGTGCTGGCCGAAGTGGCCGCTGGCGGCGAAGCCGAAGTGAACGCCGCCGTGGCCGCCGCCAAGGAAGCCTTCCCGAAGTGGGCCGGCCTGCCCGCGCCCGAACGCGCGAAGCTGATCCGCAAGCTCGGCGACCTGATCGCCAAGCACGTGCCCGAGATCGCGCAGACCGAGACCGACGATTGCGGCCAGGTGATCTCGCAGACCGGCAAGCAGCTGATTCCGCGCGCGGCCGACAACTTCTACTACTTCGCCGAGATGTGCACGCGCGTGGACGGCCACACCTACCCCACGCCCACGCACCTGAACTACACGCTGTTCCACCCGGTGGGCGTGTGCGCGCTGATCAGCCCGTGGAACGTGCCCTTCATGACGGCCACCTGGAAGGTCGCGCCCTGCCTGGCCTTCGGCAACACCGCGGTGCTCAAGATGAGCGAGCTCTCGCCGCTCACGGCCGCGCGCCTGGGCGAACTGGCGCTCGAAGCGGGCATTCCGCCCGGCGTGCTGAACCTCGTGCACGGCTACGGCAAGGACGCCGGCGAGCCGCTGGTGGCGCACCCCGACGTGCGCGCCATTTCGTTCACCGGCTCCACCGCCACGGGCAACCGCATCGTGAAGAGCGCGGGCCTCAAGAAGTTCAGCATGGAGCTGGGCGGCAAGAGCCCGTTCGTGATCTTCGACGACGCCGACCTCGACCGCGCGTTCGACGCGGCCGTGTTCATGATCTTCAGCAACAACGGCGAACGCTGCACGGCCGGCTCGCGCATCCTGGTGCAGCAGTCGATCTACGCCGACTTCGCCGCGAAGTTCGCCGAGCGCGCCAAGCGCATCGCGGTGGGCGACCCGCTCGACGAGAAGACCATCGTCGGCCCGATGATTTCGCAGGCGCACCTGGCCAAGGTGCGCAGCTACATCGAGCTCGGCCCGAAGGAAGGCGCGACGCTGCTGTGCGGCGGCCTCGAAGCGCCCGCGAACCTGCCGGAGCGCGTGAAGAAAGGCAACTACGTCATGCCGACGGTGTTCGCCGACGTCGACAACCGCATGAAGATCGCGCAGGACGAAATCTTCGGCCCGGTCGCCTGCCTGATCCCTTTCAAGGACGAGGCCGATGCGATCCGCCTCGCCAACGACATCCCATACGGCCTGAGCAGCTACGTGTGGACCGAGAACATCGGCAAGGCCCATCGCGTGGCGGCCGCCGTCGAAGCCGGCATGTGCTTCGTCAACAGCCAGAACGTGCGCGACCTGCGCCAACCCTTCGGCGGCACCAAGGCATCGGGTACGGGCCGCGAAGGCGGCACCTGGAGCTACGAAGTGTTCTGCGAGCCGAAGAACGTGGCGGTGTCGCTGGGTTCGCATCACATTCCACATTGGGGTGCCTGAGATGAAGCCGAGCGTCTCGTTTCGATGCGGGTTGGCGGGGTTGGGGAATGCGGGTCGCTGTGGGCGCCCTGGAGCACTGCAATGAGCCTGTACGCGATGCAGAAATTCCTGTTCGCCCTCAACCGCGATGCCGAGGTGCAGCGCCGGTATGGCGAAGGTGGCGAACCACGTGCCACGTTGCTGGCGGCCTATGATTTCAACGACGAAGAGCGCGAAGCCATCGACACCGGCGACATCGGCAAGCTCTATGTCCTCGGCTGCAACGGCCAGTTGCTGATGCACTTCGCACCGCTGCTCGGCATCGCATGGGCCGACTACCTCGAAGCGATGCGCGAGGGGGTGCGCAAGTACGGCCCGGTCCGCGCAGGCATCTACGCGATGACAACAGGAACCGACGAAAAGGTGGCAGGAATATGAAGACCCCCACGCTCCCCACTCCGTGTGGTTCGCTGCCCCCCGGGGGGGCGCTCAATGCCCTTCGGGCGGCCGGGCGGGCATCGAGATGAGTCTCGTATTCGCAGGCGTGTGCAGCCACGCCCCCGGCATCACCGGCCGCGCGCATCTGGCCGACCCGGCCGTGAAGGACGAGTTCCACGCGCAGTTCCACCGCTTCGGCGAGGCCATGCGCGCGACGAAGCCCGACGCGGTGATCGTCATCGCCGCCGAGCACTTCGCGAACTTCTTCATGAACAACATGCCGGCCTACGCGATCGGCATGGCCGACAGCTACGAAGGCCCCATCGAAGACCCGAAGTGGCTGGGCATCGAGAAGACGAAGGTGCCCGGCGACGCCGCCCTCTCGCTGCGCCTGATCCGCGAAGTGATGCAGACGGTGGACGTGGCCTATGCGGAAGAATGGAAGTTCGACCACGGCATCATGGTGCCGCTGCACTTTCTCACGCCGAACTTCGACACCAAGGTCATCCCCGTGAACATCAACTGCCAGGGCCCGCCGCTCACGCCGCTGCACCGCGCGTGGGCCTTCGGCGAAGCCTTGCGCCGCGCCTGCGACAAGGCGCCCGAACGTATCGCGCTGGTCGGCACCGGCGGCATCTCGCACTGGCCGGCCACGCCCGATTCGGGCAAGGTCAACGCTGAGTGGGACGCCGAATTCATGCGCCGCTGGTGCGCCAACGACCGCGAGGCGCTGCTCTCGCAGGACGACTACAACGACGAGGCCACCTACCGCGAAGCGGGCCAGGGCGGCTTCGAGATCCGCACCTTCCTGAGCGTGGCCGCGGCCGCGCGCGGCCAGGGCCAGATCCTTCACATGAAGGCCATTCCGATCTTCGCGGTGACCTGCACGGTCGCCACGATGTCGGTGGCCTGAACGGAGAACGCGCATGCCGCACCTGGTGATCCTGTACACCCCCAACATCGAAGCCGAGACCGACATCTCGGCCCTGTGCCGCAGGCTCGCCGACACCATGCTGGCGCAGCGCGACGAGGCCGGCAAGCCGGTGTTCCCCACCGGCGGCACGCGCGTGCTGGCCTACCCCGCCGCGCACTTTGCGGTGGCCGACGGCAAGGCCGACTACGCCTTCGTGTACCTCAACCTCCGCATGGCCGCGGGCCGCTCCGAGGCCGTGAAGCAAAAGGCCGGCGACGAGCTGCTGGCCGACGCGCACGCGCATTTCGCGCCCCTCTTCGACAAACGCCACATCGGCATCACACTGCAGATCGACGAAAGCCCCGGGCAGGTGTATGACGGCAAGCACAGCAACCTGCACCCCCTGTTCAACAAGTCGTAAGAAGCGGAGCGCCATGCTTTCCAGATCCGTCATCGCCCAACTGGCCGCCGAGCTGCACGAGAGCGAAAAATCGCGCGTGCAGGTCGAGCACTTCTCCAAGCGCTTTCCCGAGATGACCATCGAGGACGGCTACGCCATCTCGCGCGAATGGTTGAAGAACAAGATCGCCGAGGGCCGCGTCGTGAAGGGCCACAAGATCGGCCTCACTTCGCGCGCGATGCAGCAGTCCAGCCAGATCGACGAGCCCGACTACGGCACGCTGCTCGACGACATGTTCTTCGAGCAGGGCGGCGACATTCCCTTCACGCGCTTCATCGCGCCGCGCATCGAGGTGGAGCTGGCCTTCATCCTCGGCAAGAAGCTGCAGGGCCCGAATGTCACGATCTTCGACGTGCTGGCCGCCACCGACTACGTGGTGCCCGCCATCGAGATCATCGACGCGCGCATCGAGCAGTTCGACCGCCACACCAAGGCGCCGCGCAAGGTGTTCGACACCATCGCCGACAACGCAGCCAACGCCGGCATCGTGATGGGCGGGCGGCCGGTGAAGCCCGATGCGGTCGACCTGCGCTGGGTCAGCGCCCTGCTCTACAAGAACGGCGTGATCGAGGAATCGGGCGTGGCCGCGGCCGTGCTCAACCATCCTGCCACCGGCGTGGCCTGGCTCGCGAACAAGCTCGCGCCGTGGGACGAGCACCTCGAGGCCGGCGAAGTGGTGCTCGGCGGCTCGTTCACGCGCCCCACCACTGCCGTGCCGGGCGACACCTTCCACGCCGACTACGGCCCGCTCGGCGCCATCTCGTTCCGCCTTGTATGAAGCTCGCCCCCAAGCTTCGCGCACTTCGTGTCGCTTCGCCAACCCCCTACCGGGGGCAACACCAGCGGCCCGGCAAAGCCGGTTCCGCGGTGTTCCACGAATGAGAACGTCGCCCTTTCATCTGCCGGACTGAACAATGCAAACACCCATCAACACCTTCAAGCAGGCCATGCAGGCCGGCCAACCGAAGATCGGCCTCTGGGTCGGCCTGGCCGACGGCTACGTGGCCGAAATTCTGGCCGGCACCGGCTACGACTGGCTGCTGGTCGACGGCGAGCACGCGCCCAACGACCTGCGCTCGGTGCTCGCGCAGCTGCAGGGCATTTCGAGCGCCTGGTCGGCGCAGCCCGAATTGGAGCGCTCTCACCCGGTCGTGCGCATCCCGACCGGCGACACCACGCTGATCAAGCAGTACCTCGACATCGGCGCGCAGACGCTGCTGGTGCCGATGGTCGACACGGCCGAGCAGGCCGCGCGGCTGGTGCAGGGCATGCGCTATCCGCCCGAGGGCATCCGCGGCATGGGCAGCGCGCTGGCGCGTGCCTCGCGCTGGCAGGCTTACCCGAACTACCTGCATGAGGCCAACGCGCAGACCTGCCTGCTGGTGCAGGCCGAGACGGTGGAAGCGATGAAGAACCTCGACGCCATCGCGGCCACGCCGGGCGTGGACGGCGTGTTCATCGGGCCGGCCGATCTGTCGGCGTCGATGGGCTTCGTGGGCCAGCCGAACCATCCCGACGTCCAGGCGGTGATCGCCGACGCGATCGCGCGCATCCTCAAGGCCGGCAAGGCGCCGGGCATTCTCTCGACCACCGAGGAGCAGGCGCGCAAGTGGCTCGCGGCCGGCGCGCTGTTCGTGGCCGTCGGCGTCGACACCATCGTGCTCACGGCGGCGGCGAAGCAGCTGGCGGCGAAGTACAAGAACGCCGCGGGTGCCGTGACGCCGAACGGCTACTGAAGCCTTTTCACACCGGGAGCCCCAGATGATGAAACGCATGACCCTGGCCGCCATGGCCGCGACAGCCGCCCTGCTCCTCGCAGCCTGCGCGCAGCCGGGCGGCAGCCCGCTGACGCAGGCCCAGCAGGAAGCCAACCGCCAGACCGTGCTCGCCTTCTACGAGAAGGGCCTCAACCAGAAGGACGCCGACGCCGCCCTGCAGTACGTCGGCAACCGCTACGTGCAGCACAACCCCACCGCAGCCGACGGCCCCGAGGGCTTCCGCAAGTTCATCGCCTTCCTGCGCGAGAAGTTTCCGAAGTCGCGCAGCGACATCAAGCGCAGCTTCGTCGACGGCGACTACGTGATCCTGCATGTGAACGCGGTGCGCGAGCCGGGCGCGCGCGGCAGCGCGATCGTGGACATCTTCAAGCTCGAGAACGGGAAGATCGTCGAGCACTGGGACGTGGTGCAACCCGTGCCCGAAACAGCCGCCAACAAGAACGGGATGTTTTGACGATGGTCCTCCCGGTCGAAGAAATTGCGTCACGGCTCCCCCAACGTGAGGTAAACGCGGGGGTCCCACCCCGAGGCTTGCTGGAAAAATACGCGCTCACGAACCACCACCCGGAGAGAGACCCCTCATGAGCTTCACACGCCGCCAGATCCTTCAGACCACCGGCGCCTCGGCCCTGCTTGCGAGCATCGGCCGGCAGGCCCATGCACAGGCCGGCATCGAGACCGCGACCATCGTCACCGGCTTCGCGGCCGGTGGCACCTCGGACACCACCTGCCGCCGCATCGCGCAGAAGCTCAGCCCCGAGTACGCCAAGGCCGCCGTGGTCGAGAACCGCACCGGCGCAGGCGGCCAGATCGCAGTGAGCTACGTGAAGGGCCGCCCGGCCGACGGCAGCACCATCCTGCAGACGCCAACCTCGATCCTCACGATCTACCCGCACATCTACAAGAAGCTGCCGTACGACCCGATGGTGGACATCACCCCCGTCAGCCTCGCCTGCATCTTCGACTTCGGTTTTGCCGTCGGTCCGGCCGTGCCGCTCAGCGTGAAGACCGTGCCCGAGTTCCTCGCCTGGGCCAAGACCAACCCGGCCGGCGCCAACTACGGCTCGCCGGCCGCGGGCTCCACGCCGCACTTCATCGGTGCGCTGCTGGGCATGCAGGCCGGCGTCGACCTCAAGCACGCTGCCTACCGCGGCACACAGCCGGCCATGCTCGACCTGCTGGGCAGCAACATCTCGGCCGTGTCGGGCCCCATCGGCGACATCACGCAGCATCTGCAATCGGGCAAGGTGCGCATCCTCGGCGTGTCGGGCGCCAGGCGCAACCGCTTCGCGCCGGACGTGCCGACCTTCGGCGAGCAAGGCATCAAGAACATGGCGCACAGCGAGTGGTTCGCCTTCTTCCTGCCCGCCAAGGCCTCGCCCGAACTGGTCGCGCGGCTGAACACCTCGATGAAGAACGCGCTCGCACAGAAGGACGTGATCGACGGCCTCGGCACCTTCGGGCTGGAAGCCATGTCTTCCACGCCTGCAGAGCTGACCGAACTGCTCAAGAAAGACACCGCCAAGTGGGCGCCGATCGTCAAGGAAGTCGGCTTCACTGCGGAAGGTTGAACACATGAAGGAACTGCCATGAACATCCCGCTCGCCACCCCAGCGCCCTCGGCGCTGGTGCATCCCTCGATCCATCCCGACGAGCGCGCCGCGCGCGAAGAGCTCGCGGCCTGCTATCGCGTCTTCGCGATGCTGGGCTGGGTCGAGATGATCTACAACCACATCACGGTGCGGCTGCCCGACAGCGTGACCGGTGGCGAGAAGCAGTTCCTCATCAACCCCTTCGGCCTGCACTACAGCGAGGTCACGGCCAGCAACCTCGTGAAGATCGATCTGCACGGCAAGGTGCTCGACGGGTCCTCGTACCCGGTGAACCCGGCCGGCTTCGTGGTGCACGCCGCCATTCACGACGGCCTGCCCGATGCGCACTGCGTGATGCACACGCACACCACGGCCGGCGTGGCCGTGGCCTGCCTGCAGGGCGGCCTGCAGCAGACCAATTTCTATACCGCCCAACTGCACGGCATGGTGGCGTACCACGACTTCGAGGGCATCACCATCCATGCCGACGAAGGCCCGCGCCTGCTCAGGAGCATCGGCAACCGCAACGCGGTGATCCTGCGCAATCACGGCCTGCTGGCCTGGGGGCAGACGCTGCCGCAGACCTTCGCGATCCTGTGGACCCTGCAGCGCGCCTGCGAGATCCAGATGGCGACCTTCTCGATGGGCGCGGCCATTCCGGTGAGCGAAGAGATCGCGCAGCGCTGCACGCGCGATGCGCTGCAGTTCAGCCCCGAGCATGGCGCCGGGCAGGACGTGTTCAACGCCTTGGTTCGACAGGTGGACCGCATCGACCCGAGCTACAGAAACTGAGGCGACCTTTCCCATGAAGATCTGTATTTACGGCGCCGGCGCGATCGGCGGATGGATCGGCGTCGGCCTCGCGCAGGCCGGCGAACGGCTCAATGTGGTGGCGCGCGGCGCCACGCTCGACGCGCTGCAGCGCGACGGCCTCTCTCTGATGCGCGGCGACGTGCGCACGCGCGTGCCCGTCAACGCGGTGGCCGACCCCGAAGCGCTCGGCGTGCAGGACCTGGTCGTGATCGCCGTGAAGGCCCCCGCGCTGGCCGGCGTGGCCGAACGCATCGGGCCGCTGATCGGTCCCGACACCCTCGTGCTGGTCGCGATGAACGGCGTGCCGTGGTGGTTCCTCGAAGGCGGCTTCGGCGGCGAGATCGCGGGGCACCGGCTTGCCGCGGTCGACCCCGAGGGGGCCATTGCCAAGGCCATTCCGGCGCACAACGTGATCGGCTGCGTGGTGCACGCGAGCTGCTCGCTCGACGGGCCCGGCGTGGTGCGGCATCACTTCGGCAACGGGCTGATCGTGGGCGAGCCTTCGGGCGAGGCCACGCCGCGCGTGCGGAAACTGGTCGATCTGCTGAACCGCACGGGCATCGACACCACGCTGTCGCCGCAGATCCAGAGGGACGTGTGGTTCAAGCTGTGGGGCAACATGACGGTGAACCCGATCAGCGCGCTGACCGGCGCCACCACCGACCTGATCATGGGCGACGACTATGTGCGCGGCTTCATCTCGGCCGTGATGCTCGAAGCCAAGGAGATCGGCCGGCGCATCGGCATCGAGATCACGCAGAGCCCCGAGGACCGGCATGCGGTGACGCGGAAGCTGGGCGCGTTCAAGACCTCGATGCTGCAGGACGTGGAGGCCGGGCGGGCGGTGGAACTCGACGCGCTGGTGACGGTGGTGCGCGAGCTGGGCGAGCTGACGGCGGTGGCCACGCCGTTCACCGACGCGCTGCTGGGGCTGGCGCGCTTGCGCACGCGCCAGCTCGGCCTGTACTGAAGCGGTACTGTCAGGCCCCTCGCGCGAGCGCGACCGCCTCGCGACAGGCCGCTTCGCGCGAGGCGGTGTCCAGCTCCGCGCCCATCAGCGTCTTCTCGACCACGACGGTGTCGACCTGCTTCACGCCGATGAAGCGCAGCCAGGTCTCGATGTAGGGCCTCTGGAAATCCATCGCGTGGGCCGAGCCGCCGTCGCCCAGCGGATAGTCCAGCCCGCGCGCGCACACCACCGTGGCCTTCGGCGTCGTCAGCATGCCCGACATCCCGCCGGCGTCGAAACGGAAGAGCACGTCCTTGTGCGTCACCAGGTCGATCAGCTGCTTCAGCCGGTAGGGCACGCCGAAGTTCCACAACGGCACGGCCAGCAGGATGTGGTCGGCCGCATGGAAGGGTGCGGCCAGCCGCTCCACCTCGCCCCAGGCCTGCCGCTGCGCGGCTGTTCGCTCGAGGCCCTGGATGCCCGCGTACTTGGCGTCCATCATGTCCTGCGAGAGATCGGGCAGCGGCGTGTTCCAGAGATCGAGCACGGTGAGCCTGCAACCCGGGTGATGCGTTTCGGCCGCATCGACGAACGCGCGGGCGACCTCGATGCTGGCGGAGCGCGACTTGCGCGGCGAGGCCTCGATGTAGAGAAGTTCCTTCATGGCGGGCGGATGCCTTGGATGTTGACGAGGCCCGCAGGCTAAGCCGTTCGAACTCACAAGACAATCAACATAATCTCTACCCATTCAGAAACATCCGCACTGGAACCCATGCTGGACTCGACCCTCCTGCGCACCTTCATCGCCGTGGCCGACCACGGCAGCGTCACCCGGGCGGCGGAGGTGCTGCACCTCACGCAGTCGGCCGTCAGCGCCCAGATCAAGCGGCTCGAGGCGCAGGCGGGCTGCCGCGTCTTCGAACGCACGACGCGCTCGCTGGCGCTCACCCGCAAGGGCGGCATCCTGCTGGGCTACGCGCGCAGCATCCTTCAGCTGCAGGCACAGGCGGTGCTGAAGATGAGTGCTTCGCGCAAACCCGCGACGACGATCCGGCTCGGTTGCTCCGAAGGCTTCGCGGGCGGATGGCTCTACGCCGCGCTCGCGCAGTTCCGGCAGGCGCGGCCGGACATCCATGTGGAGGTCACCGGCGACATCAGCACCACGCTGGCCCGGCAGGTCGAGCTCCGCGCGCTGGACCTCGTGGTGGGCGCGTTCTGCGATGCGCAGATGCAGGGCGAGACACTGTGGATCGAACCCATGGTGTGGGCCTATGCGGCGAAATCGCTGCTCGACCCGGACCTGCCCGTGCCCCTCGCATTCCTGTCGGAGCCCTGCCCCTACCGCGAGGCTGCGCTGGCCTCGCTGTCGCGCCACGGAGCGAACTGGCAGGTCGTGCTGACCGCGCACAGCGCCCGTGCGGTGGTGGAGGCGGCATGCGCGGGGCTGGCCGTGACAGTGCTGACGCCGTCGAGCATGCCGCCGGAACTGCGCCCCATCCCGGCGGGCAGCTTCCTGCCGGCGCTGCCGCCCGCGCATTTCGCGATCCGGTTCATCGAGAGCAGGGCAACGCAGCCGCTGCGCGATCTGGTGGACCTGATCCGCGAGGCCTGCTTCCGCTGGCGGGGGGCGGCGGCAGCCCCCTGACTGAATCGCTACCAGCGTTCTTGATCATGTGAACAGTTCTCCCTCCGGCCCGGATTGCCCTTGGCCGGAGGGGCCATTCGACGGATGAACGCCTACGAATTCACGGAATGAGCACGCGGCGCGACGGCCTTGTCCGGCATCGTCACCCACCACGCCGCCGCCACGATCAGCAACCCGCCGGCCCAGCCCCAGGCGCCGATCCGCTCCCCGAACCCATACACCGCGATCAACGCCCCGAACACCGGCTCGCTCCCCATCAGCAGCGAGACCCGGCTCGGGCTCGAGCGCGAAGCCGCATGGTTCTGCGCGAAGAAGGCGAACACCGTGCACAGCAGCACGAGGTACGCCATGCCCCACCAGAAGGAAGCCGTTGCGGGCGGCATGTGCCAGGCGCCCTTCGAGGTGGCGAGCGATATCGCCATCGCCCCCAGCGCCATCACGCCCGACTGCACGGCCGTCAGCGTCAGGGCCGGCATCGAATGGCGCCCGGCGAGCCGCCGCGTCATGCACACCATCACGGCGCGCAGGAATGCCGCGGCCACCATCAGCGCGTCGCCCCAACCCACGGCGATGTCTGTGGGCGAGGTGGCCGACAGCATCGCGGCGCCCGCCGCCGACAGGCCCGCCGCCCAGAACATGCGCTGCGCCGGCCGCTGCCCCAGCAGCCACCACTCGACGAACGGCGTGAACGCCACGCACAGGCTGATCAGGAACGCGGCATTGCTCGCCGTCGTCAGCGACACGCCGAAGGTCTCGCACAGAAAGATCGCCAGCAGGTTCGCGCCCAGCAGGCCGCCCACGGCGAGCCCCTGCCGCCATTGCGCATTGAACAGCGGCTTGAGCGCGGGCAACAGCACGACGAAGGTCAGCCCGAAGCGCAGCGCGATGAACTCCAGCACCGGCAGTTGCTGCGTGGCTTGCTTGGCCACCGCATAGCTGCCGCCCCACACGGCCGCCACGAGCAGCAGCATGATCTCGGCGGCGCCGATGCCCGCCCGCTTCCTTGCACCCCACGCACCCGCAACGAAGCCCTGCGCCTGCTTTGAACCCATACTGTCGGCCCCGTCCGTGAACAAAGGAAGAATTGTTCAGGGCATCACGCAGGCCGCATAGGCATCGGCCGGAACAGGACTCTTGCGTCGTGGGAACGAATTCATTTCTCAAAGTGCTGCCCGAGATGGTGACCTTCCTGCGGGTCGCCGAGCTCGGGAGTTTTTCCGCGGCGGCCGACCTGCTGGGCATGACGCCGTCGGCTGCGAGCCGGCAGGTCCAGCGACTGGAAAAGGAAATCGGCGTGCAGCTGCTGCAGCGCACGACGCGCCAGCTGCGGTTGACCGAGCCCGGCGCCGAAGCCTTCGCGCGGTGCCGCGAACTGGTCGCGGCGGCGCAGGGCACGATGGACATCGCCCAGCAGTTCTCGAAGAAGCCCAGCGGCCTGGTGCGCATCAGCGCACCGAAGGCCTTCGCGCGGCGCGTGCTGCATCCGCACCTCCTCGACTTTCTGCAGCGCTATCCCGAGGTCGACGTGCAGCTCATCGTGGAAGACCGCGACATCGACCCGATCCGCGAAGGCGTGGACCTGGTGGTGCGCCTGACGACAACGCCGCCCGAAGGGCTGGTGGCGCGGCCGCTGATGCCCGTCGCGCACGTCCTGTGCGCCTCGCCGCACTACCTGGCGCAGAACGATGCGATCGGGCATCCCCGCGACCTGATCGCGCACAGCTGCCTGTCGCTGGGCGAGCACGAGCGCGACAACCATTGGCGATTCAGGAAGGGCGAGGACGAAGAAGCCGAGGTCGCGGTGCGGGGCCGCTATGTCTCGAACCACAGCGAGGTCCGGCTCGAAGCCGCACTGGCGGGACTGGGCGTGGCCTGCGTGCCGGTCTTCATGGTGCGGGACGCACTGAAGGATGGCAGCGTCGTGCAGGTTCTGCCCGGCTGGGAGTTCCAGGGCAACTACCACGGGCACGCGTGGATTCTCTATCCGCCCAGCCGCTTCACGGCGCCCAAGTGCCGGGTACTGATCGACCACCTGCTCGATGCGCTGGCCAGCGGGCGCGGGAAGAAGCTCAGTGCTTCTTCAGCAGGACCCGCACCGCCTCGGGCAGCGAGTTGACCTGCGGCATGAAGCGGTCGAGCACGGCACCGAGGATCACGGCGCAGACGACCGCGCCGAGCAGCGGCTTCCAGGTGAGCCGCACGGCCGCCATCAGCCAGCCTTCGCGCGCCACGCGCACCGCCGCGCGGGCCGAGACGTACGAGAACGCCACCTCGACGGCCACGGCCAGCAGCGCGTCCCAGCTGAAGTAGAGCAGCACGAGCGAGCCGGCGCCGAGCACGATGGCCACGCAGACCAGGAAGATCGCGACCACCGGCACCACGATGATGGCGCCTTCGTCCGCGCCGCCCGCCACATCGAGCGCGCCGCTGGCCACGTCCGACAGCACGCTGCCGTCGCCACCGCCGCCCACGTCGATCGCCAGGTCGACGGCATCGATGCCGTCGCCCGCATCGAGATCGAGATCGAGATCGGCCCGGTTCTCGACCAGCCGCCTGGCCCACCAGCGCAGCACCAGCAGGTAGCCGAGATACCCCACGCCCAGCGTGAGGAAGTAGCGCACAGCGAGCGACTCCACATGCAGCAGGTGCATCTGCAGCGCCGACACGCCCCACATCAGCAAGAGCGTGAAGGTGCCGATCAGGATGCCGTGCGTGCGCAGGCTGTAGTTGCGGTGCAGGTCGCGTTCGACCTGCGTCTCCCAAAGGCGCACCGAGCGCCAATTGGAGAGAACCTTCATTGCTGTTCGTCGGCGGGGGCGAAAGGCACGCGTTGCGCCACGGCGCACATGAGTTCGTAGCCGACGGTCCCCGCGGCCTGCGCGACCTCGTCGATGGGCAGCACCGCACCCGTCACGGTGGAGCGGCCCCACAGCGTGACCTCGGCGCCGAACTTCGCATCGGGCACCGGCGTGAGGTCGACGGTGATCATGTCCATGCTCACGCGGCCCACCATGCGGGTGCGCACGCCGTTCACCAGCACCGGCGTGCCGGTGTTGCAGTGGCGCGGATAGCCGTCGGCATAGCCGACCGCGGCCACGCCGATGGTGAGCGGCCCCTCGGCCGTGAAATTGGAGCCGTAGCCGATGGTGTCGCCGGCCTTCAGCGTCTGCACCGAGAGCAGCCGGGTCGACAAGGTCATCGTGGGCTGCAATTGCCAGTGCGCCGCGTCGTGCACCGGAAAATCGGGCGCGCTGCCGTACAGCAGGATGCCCGGGCGCACCCAGTCGCCGCGCGTCTGGTCGGGGTGGCGCAGGGTGGCGGCGCTGTTGGCGATGGAGCGCTCGCCCGGCAGGTCGCGGGTGACGCGCTCGAACACTTCGAGCTGGTGGGCGATGCCGCGGGCGCCGTCGGCGTCGCTGAAATGCGTCATCAGCGAAATCTCGTCGACCTGCGTCAGCGCGTTGAGGCGCGTCCAGGCCGAGCCGAAGCGCTCGGGCGTGAAGCCGAGGCGGTTCATGCCCGAATTCATCTTCAGGAACACGCGCTGCGGCTTGAGGGTCTTGTGGGCCGCGAGCATATCGATCTGCTCGTCGCAGTGCACCGTGTGCCAGAGGTCGAGCCGCGAGCACAGCTCCAGGTCGCGCGCCTCGAACACGCCCTCGAGCAGCAGAACCGGGCCGCGCCAGCCCAGGGCGCGCACGCGCTCGGCCTCGGCCAGGTCGAGCAGGGCAAAGCCGTCGGCGCCGCGCAGGCCTTCATAGACCCGCTCGATGCCATGGCCATAGGCATTGGCCTTGACCACCGCCCAGACACGGGCTTCCAGGGCCGAACGGCGGGCCCTGTCGAGGTTGTGGCGGAGTGCGGCGGTGTGAACAGTGGCGAGAATGGGACGCGGCATGGGGGGCTTTGAGGAAACGCAGACCACGTTTTAGCATTTCCGGGAATGGGGTCGAATCCGGTGGGAATGCCTATTTGGGTGTCGTACCCCCATGCTATAACCGCCCATTCGCTCACAGTGCGACACTTTTTCACTACCGCCAGCAGACCCTCTGGCCAGCCAGCCCATCGATGAAGCGCGGTTTCTACACGATCATGTCGGCCCAGTTCTTTTCGTCGCTGGCCGACCAAGCGCTTTTCGTTGTTGCCGTCGATCTCATGCGAAGTTCGGGCGCGCCCGAATGGCAACGCGCGGCCCTGGTGCCGATCTTCGCGGTCTTCTACGTGGTGCTCGCGCCGCTGGTGGGCGCCTTCGCGGATGCGCTGCCCAAGGGCAAGGTGATGTTCATCAGCAACGCGATCAAGGTGGTCGGCTGCCTGATGATGCTGTTCGGCTCGCACCCGCTGCTGTCGTATTCGATCGTGGGGCTGGGCGCGGCGGCCTACTCGCCGGCCAAGTACGGCATCCTGACCGAGCTGCTGCCGGCCTCCCAGCTGGTCAAGGCCAACGGTTGGATCGAAGGGCTGACGATTGCCTCCATCCTGCTGGGCATCGTGCTCGGCGGCACGCTGGTGGGCCATGCGATTTCCAGCAAGCTGCTGGCCTTCGACTTCCCGCTCCTCGACACGGGCATCGATTCGCCGGCCGAAGCCGCGATCTCGGTGCTGATCTTCGTCTACATCCTGGCGGCCTGGTTCAACACCCGCATCCCGCACACCGGCGTCGAGATGCGGCCGCTGCGCGCCAACCCGGAACACGGCCTGGCGCGCAACGTGCTCGCACTGCTGCCCGACTTCTGGCACTGCAACGCGCGCCTGTGGCGCGACCGGCTGGGCCAGATCTCGCTGGCCACCACCACGCTCTTCTGGGGCGCCGGCGGCAACCTGAAGTACATCGTGCTGGCCTGGGCTTCGCTGGCGCTGGGCTACAACACGACGCAGGCCTCGGCACTCACCGGCGTGGTCACCATCGGCACGGCCGTGGGCGCGATCGTGGCCTCGATGCGCATGCGCCTGGACATGGCCACCCGCGTGATCCCGATGGGCATCGCGATGGGGCTGATGGTGATCTGCATGAACTTCATCGGCAACGTCTGGCTGGCGGTGCCGTTCCTGATCATCCTGGGCGGCCTGGGCGGCTTCCTGGTGGTGCCGATGAATGCGCTGCTGCAGCACCGCGGCCACAACCTGATGGGCGCGGGCCGTTCCATCGCGGTGCAGAACTTCAACGAGCAGGCCTGCATCCTGCTGCTCGGCGGCTTCTACAGCGTCTGCACCGGGCTGGGCCTGTCAGCCTACGGTGCCATCAGCGCCTTCGGCCTCGTGGTGGCGGGCTGCATGTGGCTCATCAAGCGCTGGCATGAGGGCAATCTCAAGAAGTACCCCGAAGAGGTCGACCACCTCCTGGCCATCGCCCGCAGCGACAAGCATCATTGACCTCCCCCAGGCTTCGCGCACTTCGTGTCGCTTCGCCTACCCCCTCGCCGGGGGCAACACCGGCGGCCCGGCATAGCCGGTTCCGCGGTGTTCCTGAAAATTTCTCGTCTTCATGGCCGCACTTGCACTGATCTTCAACGCCTTCGTGTGGGGCGTGTCGTGGTTCCCGTTCCGGCATATCGAGAACCACGGGCTGCATCCGGTGTGGGCCACCTGCCTGATCTACCTGGCGATCGCCATCGCGATGGGCGTCATGCGCTGGCGCGCGTGGAAGGGTTTCGCGGCCTACCCGATGCTGGTGGTGCTGGGCCTCGCGGCCGGCTTCACCAACGTGGGCTTCAACTGGGCGGTGACGCAGGGCGACGTGGTGCGCGTGGTGCTGCTGTTCTACCTGATGCCGCTGTGGAGCGTGCTGCTGGGCTGGCTGCTGCTGGGCGAGCGGCCCACGGGCGGCGCGCTGGCGCGGGTGGCGCTGGCGCTCACCGGCGTGGTGGTGGTGCTCAAGACGCCGGGCACCGACTGGCCCGTGCCCTCGAGCCTGCCCGACTGGCTCGGCCTCGCGGCCGGCTTCAGCTTCGCAGTGACCAACATCGCGCTGCGCCACCTGCGGCAGGCACCGGGCGAATCGCGCGCGCTGGCGATGTTCGCCGGCTGCGCGTTCGTGGCGGGCGTCACGGCGATGGGCGGCACCGCGCTCGGCGCCATCGCTTCGCCGACGCAAGCCTCGGCGGGCTGGATCGGCTGGGCCGCGCTGCTGGGCATCGGCTTCGTGTTCGCCAATGTGTGCCTGCAGTACGGTGCGGCGCGGCTCACGGCCAGCGCAACCTCGGTGATCATGCTGTCGGAAGTGCTGTTCGCGAGCGTCTCGTCGGTCGCGCTCGGCGCCGCCGCAATGGATGCGCGCATCCTCGTCGGCGGTGCGCTGATCGTGCTGGGCGCCGTCTGGGCGGCGTTTGCACGAACGCCGGCGCAGGGCGATGATCGTGCCTCTGCGTCCACCTGAGGAACAACCGCCATGACCAGCGTCTACGACTTCGAGGCCAACCGGATCGACGGCAAGCCGGTGAAGCTCTCCGCCTTCAAGGGCAAGGTGCTGCTGATCGTCAATACCGCCAGCCAATGCGGTTTCACGCCGCAGTTCGCCGGGCTTGAGGCACTGCACGAAAAATACGCCGACCAGGGCCTCGCGGTGCTGGGCTTTCCGTCGAACCAGTTCGGCGCCCAGGACCCGGGCACCAATGAGGAAATCGGCGCCTTCTGCACCCAGAACTACGGCGTGACCTTTCCGATGATGGAGAAGATCGACGTCAACGGCAGCAATGCCGCGCCGCTCTACCAGTGGCTGACGAAAGAGAAACCGGGGCTGCTGGGCAGCACGGCCATCAAGTGGAACTTCACCAAGTTCCTGATCGGGCGCGACGGCACGGTGCTCAAGCGCTATGCGCCGCTCGACACGCCGGCCTCGCTCACGCGCGATGTCGAGGCGGCGCTGGCGGCGGGCTGACCGTCAGAAGCGGAAGTTGGCGGTCTTCGAACCGCCGCCCACCGTCACGGTCTGGCTCTTGGTCTCTCCGCCGGGTGCGGTGACATCGATGGTGTAGCGGCCAGCCGGCAGGTCGATCAGGCAAACAGGCCCTCTGGCGCGCCATGCGAGCGCGGCGGCGGTACCGGCGTCCCCGCCCTTGATGGCGACCTCGACATTGGCCAGGTAGGCGCCGTCGGCGCGCGCGAACAGCAGCGACAACGGATGGTCCTTCATGGCGGCACGCATGGCCGTCGATTCGTCCGATCCGATGCCGCCGCAGACATAGCGCGCTTCGCCCGCGCCTTGCCATGGTGGCATGGCGGACTGGGCTTGCGCCGCAAGGGCGCCGACGGCGCAGGCGCCCGCCAGCAGGATGCGCAGCAGGTTCGCGAAAGCAGGGGGAGCAGAAGCAGAGGGCATGGCGCTTTCTCCTTGAGGGAAATCGGTTCACCGATGGTGCAGCGCAGAACCTCCGCGGCGGGGTCGGACCAGAGCGCGGTTTGCTGTGCGGCCAGGCCCTACTTGCGCAGGGCCGCATCCAGCAGTTCCACCCAGTGCCGCACGGGCGTGTCCCCGCTGCCGCTTTGCAGGTGCGTGATGCAGCCGATGTTGGCCGAGGCGATGGCGGTCGGCTGCAGCTGTTTCAGATGTTCCAGCTTGCGGTCGCGCAGCGGGTAGGCCAGTTCGGGCTGCAACACCGAATAGGTGCCGGCCGAGCCGCAGCACAGGTGCGATTCGTTCATGGCCACGCGCACGTCGAAGCCGAGCGCGCGCAGGTGCGTCTCGACACCGCCGCGCAGCTTCTGGCCGTGCTGCAGCGTGCAGGGCGGGTGGTAGGCGATCACGCCCGCCGGCGCATGCACCCGGGCTTTCAATGCGGCAACGAGGTCGGGCAGCAGCTCGCTCAGGTCGCGCGTCAGCGCGCTGATGCGCGCCGCCTTGGCCGCATAGGCCGGGTCATGCTGGAGGATGTGGCCGTACTCGCGCACGGTGACGCCGCAGCCCGAGGCGTTCACCACGATGGCCTCGACCTCGTTTCGCTCCACCTGCGGCCACCAGGCATCGATGTTGGCGCGCATCTGCACCTTGCCGCCCTCCTGGTCGTCGAGGTGGAACTTCACGGCGCCGCAGCAGCCGGCCTCCTTCGCGACCACGGCCTGGATGCCGGCCGCGTCGAGCACGCGCGCGGTGGCGCTGTTGATGTTGGGCATCATCGACGGCTGCACGCAGCCCGCGAGCATCAGCACCTTGCGCGCATGGGTGGCGGTGGGCCAGGCGCCGGCCTCCTGCCTGGCGGGGACCTTGGCCTTGAGCGCCTCGGGCAGCAGGCCGCGCACCGACTGGCCGAGCTTCATCGCGGGGCCGAACAGCGGCGACGGCAGACCTTCCTTCAGCAGCCAGCGCGCGGCCGACTCCATCGCGGGGCGCGGCACCTTCTCGTCGACGATCCTGCGGCCGATGTCGACCAGGTTGCCGTACTGCACGCCGCTCGGGCAGGTGCTCTCGCAGTTGCGGCATGTCAGGCAGCGGTCGAGGTGCAGCTGCGTGCTGCGCGTCGGCGTCTGGCCTTCGAGCACCTGCTTGATGAGGTAGATGCGCCCGCGCGGACCGTCGAGCTCGTCGCCCAGCAGCTGGTAGGTCGGGCAGGTGGCGGTGCAGAAGCCGCAGTGCACGCACTTGCGCAGGATGGCTTCTGCTTCGCGGCCTTCGTCGGTGTCGCGGAATTCGGGGGCGAGTTCGGTTTGCATCGCGGGGTGTCGTTTCTTTTTTATTCGTCTGCGAAGAGGCGGCCGCGGTTGAAGATGCGGTGCGGATCGAACTCGCGCATCAGCGCGCGATGGATGCGTTCGACCGGGGCGCTCAGTTCACCGAAGCGCGGGGCGACGCTGCTGCGCGTTCCGGCCCCGGCGGGCAGCCTGAACAGCGTGGCGTGGCCGCCTGCGGCATGCGCGATGCCGCGGATGCGTGCGGCCTGTTCGGGCGGCGCCTTGTACCAGCGCTGTCCGCCGTGCCATTCGATCAGCGGCGCGGCGCCGTCGAGGGCGAGCACCGGCGCGGTCTGCGGCACCGACAGGCGCCAGAGCGCATCCGGCCCCTCGGCCGTGCTGGCAACCCACGGCAGTTGCTGATCGCGCAGCAACTGCCAGTCGGCGGCGGCGCGCGCGTTGTCCTGGCGCTCGCCGCCGAGGTGCGTGCACGCCGCCTCCACGGCGGCGACCGCGCCGCGCAGCCGCAGGCGGAGCGTGCCGGCACCGGCGTCCCCGAACCAGCAGCTCGCGTTCAGCGGCAACGGCCGGCCGCCCCATTCGTTGAGCAGGCGCAGCGCGTCGGCCTGGCTGCAGGCGAATTCGAGGGTGGCCTCGGCCGGCGCGACAGGCAGCACCTTGAGGCTCACCTCGGCGATCACGCCCAGCGTGCCGAGCGATCCGGCGAGCACGCGCGAGACGTCGTAGCCCGCCACGTTCTTCATCACCTGGCCGCCGAAATTCAGCACCTCGCCGCGGCCGTTGACGAGTGCGGCGCCCAGCACGTAGTCGCGCACCGCGCCGACACTGGCGCGCGCCGGGCCGCTGAGGCCGGCGGCGACCATGCCGCCCACGGTGCCGGCATCGCCCTTTTCGCCGAAATGCGGTGGCTCGAAGGGCAGGCACTGCCCTTTCTCGGCCAGCGCGGCTTCGAGTTCGGCGAGCGGCGTGCCGGCGCGCACGGTGACGACCAGTTCGCTCGGTTCGTAACTCGTGATGCCGGCGAGCGCGGCGGTGCCCAGGCGCTCGCCGCGCGGCGTCTCGCCGTGGAAGTCTTTGGTGCCGCCGCCGCGGATGCAAAGCGGCGTGGCATCGGCGGCCGCAGCGCGGATGCGCTCGACGATCTGGCGGAGGGCTGGGTCCATGGTCGGCTTTCTTGTTGTTGTCGTTCTCAGAAGCGGGGCAGATCGGGGTGTGGCAGCTGCCCGCCGCGCACCACCTGCTTGCCGTATTCGGCGCAGCGCTGCAGCGTGGGAATCGCCTTGCCGGGGTTCAGCAGGCCGGCCGGGTCGAAGGCGCGCTTGACGCCGAACATCTGCTCGTTCTCCGCCGCGGTGAACTGCACGCACATGCTGTTGAGCTTCTCGACGCCCACGCCATGCTCGCCCGACACCGTGCCGCCCATCGCCACGCTGGTCTCCAGGATGTCGGCGCCGAAGAGTTCGCAGCGGTGCAGCTCGTCGGGATCGTTGGCATCGAACAGCACCAGTGGATGCAGGTTGCCGTCGCCGGCGTGGAACACGTTGCAGCAGCGCAGGTCGTATTTTTTTTCCATCTCCTGGATCGCAAGCAGGATGTCCGCGAGCCGCTTGCGCGGGATGGTGGAGTCGAGGCACATGTAGTCGGGGCTGATGCGCCCCGACGCCGGAAAGGCGTTCTTGCGGCCGCTCCAGAACTTCATGCGCTCGTCTTCGCTGCTGCTCACCGCGATGGCGGTGGCACCACAGGCGCGCAGCACGGCGGTCATGCGGCCGATTTCTTCCTCGACCTCTTCGAGCGTGCCGTCGGATTCGCACAGCAGGATCGCGGCGGCGTCGAGGTCGTAGCCCGCGTGCACGAAGTCCTCGACCGCGGCGGTCATCGGCTTGTCCATCATCTCGAGCCCCGCCGGGATGATGCCGGCCGCGATCACCGCGGCCACCGCGTCGCCGGCTTTGCGCACGTCGTCGAAGCTGGCCATGATGCAGCGCGCGAGCTGCGGCCTGGGCACCAGCTTGACGGTGACCTCGGTGGTCACGGCCAGCATGCCTTCGCTGCCGATCACCAGCGCGAGCAGGTCGAGGCCCGGTGCATCGAGCGCCTCGCCGCCGAATTCGACCGGCTCGCCCTCGGCAGTGAAGCCGCGCACGCGCAGCACGTTGTGCAGCGTCAGGCCGTATTTCAGGCAATGCACCCCGCCCGAGTTCTCGGCCACGTTGCCGCCGATGGTGCAGGCGATCTGGCTCGACGGATCGGGGGCGTAGTAGAGGTTGAACGGGGCGGCGGCTTCGCTGATGGCCAGGTTGCGCACGCCGCACTGGACCACGGCCGTGCGGCTCACCGGGTCGATCTCGAGGATGCGGTTGAACTTGGCGAGCGAGAGCGTCACGCCCAGCGCATGCGGCATCGCGCCGCCCGAAAGCCCCGTGCCCGCGCCGCGCGCCACCACGGGCACGCCGAGCTGGTGGCAGGTCCTGAGCACGGCGGCAACCTGCGCCTCGGTTTCGGGCAGGGCCACCACCAGCGGCCGCTGCCGGTAGGCGGTGAGGCCGTCGCACTCGTAGGGCGTGGTGTCCTCGGCGTGCCAGATCAGGGCGTGTGCGGGCAGGTGCGCCTGCAGCGCGTGCACGACCTGTGACTGGCGCTCTGTTTTCTGTAGCGAATCGTGCGGGACGGCGGTGAGCGGCGCATTCATGCGGCAAGGCCTCTTCTTCTGGCGGGATGTGTCTCGTGGTGTACGGCACTCTACGGAAATGCGGCGCCCCTGGGTTGAAGCTTTTTTGCGCGCCGCTTGAGAGAACTTTGCCGGCCGGCTCAGCGCAGGCTCTGCACCAGCCAGTCGGCAAAGGCCGCGCATTCCCACCGTTCCAGTGCACCGGGCTGCCAGCAGATGGTGTGGCGGTGCGGGGACGGCACCGCCCGGTCCGACAGCGGCACCAGCCGGCCCGATTCGAACCAGGCGGCGCCCATCTTCTGGCGCACCAGCGCCACGCCGAAGCCGCTCGCCGCCGCGTCGTAGACCAGGCCCAGGTCGTTGAACTGGGAGCCGACATTCGGCTCGGGCTGGTCGATCCCGCAGCTCGCGAACCAGGTGCCCCAGGGTTCGAGCGGGCTGCGGATCAGCCGGGCGCTGGCGATCTCGGCCTCGGTGCGGAAACCGTCGAACGGGCCGAACTCGTTGAGGTAGCTCGGGCTGCAGGCGGGCACCACCTGTTCTTCGAGCAGCAGCCGGTGTTCGCAGTCGGCATACGCGCCGGTGCCGTAGCGCACTTCGAGGTCGGCCTGTTCGGCCGTCACGTCGAGCAGCGGGATCGACACCTGCAGCACCAGCTCGATGTCCGGGTAGACGTTGCGGAACAGTTCGAGCCGGGGCATCAGGAACACGCGGCTGAAAGTGGGCGTGACGGCGATGCGCAGGCGCGTTGCGCGCTGCGCGGCCGCGCCGAGCGGGGTCGCCTGCAGTGCCGCGAGGCCGGCGCGCACGTTCGCGAGGTAGGCCGCGCCGTCGGCCGTCAGGCTGAAGTCGCTGCGGCCGAAGAGCTTGAAACCCACATGCGCCTCGAGCTGGCGGATGCGGTGGCTCACCGCGCTGGCCGTCACGCACAGTTCGTCGGCCGCGCGGCCCGCGTGCCGCAGCCGCGCCACGGCCTCGAAGGTCAGCAGGCACTGGATGGGCGGGATGTGCTGGAGGGCCATGGGGCTCTACCCTCTCGCTGGGTTTTGTTCGGGGCGCTGTTGTTCTGGGTGTGTGCACAGGACACCGTCGGCGGGATCGCGCCCTGAACAAGGCGCCCCACGCACCTCAGATCGCATCGAATCGAAAAGCAAGATTCACCCTAGTCCTCGAAGAAACTGACTGGCACCCCAGGCGTATCGACGCGCGTCAAGATCACCGAGCCCGATGCCGGCCGCTGTTCGATCTCCGCGGCGGGCCGGCCCTTGCGGCCGCTGGTGACGAAGAGCGTCTTCAGGTCGTCGCCGCCGAAGCAGGGCATGGTCGGGCATTGAACCGGGACCGGGATCGAGGCCACGATCTCGCCCGAAGGCGCGAAGCGCAGCAGCTGGGCGCCTTCGAACATCGCGACCCAGTAGTGGCCCTCGGCGTCGATGGTGGCGCCGTCGGGGCGGCCCTCGTAGCGCACGGGCGACTCGGGCGTCCAGCCTTCGGGCTTGGCGTCGAACTGGTGGAACACGCGGGCATGCGAGAGCGAGTTGCCCTCGGCGTCCCAGTCCCAGGCGCAGACCACGTGCGCGGCGGTGTCGGCCCAGTAGAGGGTGCGGGCATCGAGCGAGAACGCGAGCCCGTTGCCGGTGGTGGACTCGTTGGCCATCTGCGTCAGCGTGGGCGCGATGTCGGTGTCGGGGCGCGCGTCGAAGCAGTAGAGCGCGGCGTTGGCGCGGTCCTTGGCCTCGTTGAGCGAACTGCCCCAGAAGCGGCCCAGCGCATCGCACTTGCCGTCGTTGAAGCGCATCGTGCGCACGTCGTGCTCGACGCGCGCCATCGCGACCAGTTCGCCGCCCCATTCGCGCGCCCGGTAGATGCCGTCGCGCAGCGCGATCACGAGGCCGCCGCTGCGGGCCGGCGCCATGCAGCCCGGTTCGGTGGGAAGCGGCCATCGCTCGACGGTGGCCGTCGCCGCACCGATGTCGCCGCGCGTGCGCAGCACGGCCCGGCCCGGAATGTCGAGCCAGTAGAGCGAACTTTCTTCAGGATGCCAGAACGGCGACTCGCCGAGTTCGCAAAGGCTGTCTTCGATGGAGGTCCACATGGTGCATCGATTGTGCTCCCGTGACCCTCGAAACGACAGGCAAAAAAAAGCCCGCTGGCGCCGAAGCGCTCGCGGGCTGAACATCCAAAGGAGACTCGCTTGAAAACTCTGTTCTTTGAACAATCAGGCTGCGCCGTTTGCCCTTTCGCGAAACACCGCGGAACCGGCTTTGCCGGGCCGCTGGTGTTGCCCCCTGCAAGGGGGTGGGCGAAGCGACACGCAGTGCGCGCAGCCTGGGGGTTTACCTGTTATATGCGGTTTCGCCGTGGGCGGAGATGTCGAGGCCTTCGCGCTCTTCTTCTTCCGACACACGCAGGCCGAGGGTGAGGTCGGCGATCTTGAAGGCGATGAACGCCACCACGCCCGACCAGACGATGGTCAGCAGCACGCCCTTCAGCTGGATCCAGACCTGGGCACCGATGCCGTTGGAGGTCACGGCCGCCGTGACCCAGTCGCCCACGAGGCCGGGGCCGCCGAGCGCCTGGGTGTTGAACACGCCGGTGAGCAGCGCGCCGACGATACCGCCGACACCGTGCACGCCGAACACGTCGAGCGAGTCGTCCGCGCCGAGCAGCTTCTTGAGGCCGTTGACGCCCCAGAGGCAGGCGAAGCCGGCGATGAAGCCGATCACGATGGCGCCCATCAGGCCGACGTTGCCGGCGGCCGGGGTGATGGCCACGAGGCCTGCCACGGCGCCCGAAGCGGCACCCAGCATCGAAGCCTTGCCGCGCATCAGCGCTTCACCGATGCACCATGCGAGCACGGCGGCGGCGGTGGCCGAGAAGGTGTTCATGAAGGCGAGCACGGCGCTGGTGCCGGCTTCGAGGGCCGAACCTGCATTGAAGCCGAACCAGCCGACCCACAGCAGCGAGGCGCCGACCATGGTGAGCGTGAGCGAGTGCGGCGTGAAGGATTCCTTGCCGTAGCCGACGCGCTTGCCGATCAAGAAGGCACCCACGAGGCCGGCAACGGCCGCGTTGATGTGCACCACGGTGCCGCCTGCGAAGTCGAGCGCGCCCCACTGCCAGATCAGGCCGGCCTTGGCGTTCTGTGCATCCACCACGTTGGCGGCGGTGTAGGCGTCCGGGCCCATCCAGAACCAGACCATGTGCGCGAGCGGCGCATAGCTGAAGGTGAACCAGATCACCATGAACAGCAGCACGGCCGAGAACTTGGCGCGCTCGGCGAAGGCACCGACGATCAGGCAGCAGGTGATGCCGGCGAAGGTGGCCTGGAAGGCGGCGAACAGCAGCTCGGGGATGTAGACGCCCTTGCTGAAGGTGGCGCCGGGCGCGAACACGCCGGTGGCCGGATCGAAGATCCCCTTCATGAAGAGCCGGTCGAATCCGCCGAAGAAGGCATTCCCCTCGGTGAAGGCGATGCTGTAGCCGTAGATGAGCCACAGCACCACGATCATCGAGAAGGTGACCATCACCTGCATCAGCACCGACAGCATGTTCTTGCTGCGCACGAGGCCGCCGTAGAACAGGGCCAGGCCGGGGATGGTCATCATGATGACGAGCAGCGTGGACAGCATCATCCAGCTGGTGTCGCCCTTGTTGAAGGACGGCGCGGGGGCTGCTGCGGCAGGTGCAGCTTCGGCCGCAGCAGGTGCTGCTGCGGGTGCCGCTGCAGCGGGAGCGGCCGCAGGGGCAGGCGCGGCGGGAGCGGCGGCCGGCGCCGATGCGGCCGGTGCTTCCGCAGGGGCCGCGGGTGTCTGGGCGAAGCCGGACGTGCCGGCGGCGAGAACGCTCAAGCCGAGCGCAAGAGAGACAAGCAGTTTTTTCATAGTCGTTGTTCTTTCGGGCCAGACTCGGTCAGAGGGCTTCGCGGCCCGTTTCGCCAGTGCGGATGCGTACGACCTGTTCGAGGTTGTAGACAAAGATCTTTCCGTCGCCGATCTTGCCGGTGCGGGCAGCACCTTCGACGGCTTCGATCACGCGATCGACGAGGTCGTCGGAGACGGCCGCCTCGATCTTGACCTTGGGCAGGAAGTCGACCACGTACTCCGCGCCGCGGTAGAGCTCGGTGTGGCCCTTCTGGCGACCGAAACCCTTGACCTCCGTGACGGTGATCCCCTGCACGCCGATCGCCGACAGTGCTTCGCGCACCTCGTCGAGCTTGAACGGTTTGATGATGGCTGTGACCAGCTTCATGAGCTTCTCCTTTGGATGGAAATGAAATGGTGCGGCAACTTGGGCCGCACCTCGTTGTTTTATGGGCTACAGCGTCTTCGTCAGCGTGAGGATGAAGCGCGCCTTGTTGGGCGAGTAGGTCGTCTGGCCGAAGGTGCCGAAGCCGAAGTCGACGCCCGGGTTGGCCACGGCCACGTACGAGCTCTTCTTGTTGGCGCCCTGCACCGAACCGGTGAGCGACAGGCCGTTGCCGAAGTCGTAGGAGGCGCCCACGTTGTAGTCCACGTAGCTCTTGTAGCCCAGGCTGCGGATGTCGCTGGACATGTGGGTGTAGCCCACGGCCGCCTTCAGCGTGACCTTGGGCACGATTTCCTTGCTGTACGACAGGTTCAGGTAGCCGGTGTTGCGGCCCGTCAGGCCCGA
>Ga0209025_1001358_pt1 | contig 32858 bp, 27 predicted proteins | sample AraplaMF_Col_mLB_FD_184256 | JGI IMG/M metagenome (GOLD analysis project Ga0209025, IMG submission 184256) | Arabidopsis root microbial communities from the University of North Carolina, USA - plate scrape MF_Col_mLB (SPAdes) (version 2) | ecosystem: Host-associated > Plants > Roots > Endosphere... | reverse complement strand
AAGGTCGTCCGCTGAGTACGGAGGCATACCCGGACAGCGACTGAAGACACTCGATGAACTTGGCCGCATCCGGCCGAAAACGGCCTGATGCCCGATTGAAAAACCGCCCGACTAAATCAACAGTATCGGCCCAAACCGGTCATTAGGGATGCTCTCGTCCAACGGCGGTTTTGTGCCTTCATCTCAGACGTTCCCCCATCTGCTAGAAGAGGCTAAAACCGGACGTAGAAACCAAACAGGTGGGCCAGTCGCGGCTTACGCAACGGTAAAGGTAATAAATCTTGGCTGCTTATGGGCGCAACAACTTCGAACTGAATTCAACGATTGCAATCCGTGACGTATATCGTTTGTTTCTAGTATTTAGCGGCGATGGGCAGCTTTTTGACCTTGCACCTGCACCGGACGATCCTCTTAGGCTGATGCGCAACGATCACTTCGCAGACGAGATTATCCATTTGCTGGTTGGCACCGCGGTCGCTAATCGCATTCATGCAGAACACATGAGCCATTTACGCGCTGATCCAGCAGAGCTGAGGCACCAGCCAATTACTTTGCGCTGTGGGTCTCTCCAACCGGACATCTTGAGCAGCAACCGGGCGGTGCCGCTTACCTTCGAGCAAGCCTGCAACAAAATCATCCACGCCGTCCACATTGTCCCAGATTGCGGCAACCCCGCGGAAAATCCATTGAGCAGTGAAGTCAAGCTGCGAGGTCATCTGGGAAAATCAGCTTGGTCTGCGTACCTAAATATTCCGCAATACGTCCGCGCATCGATACTGAATTTCCGCGACCATACGTGATCTATAAGAAAAACTAGCAGCGGCAAAACGTGGTCCCATGTTGGCCGCAGAGCCTGCGATCGCATTTTCCGGAAGCAGACATCGCTCCGGCGACTGCGTCAAGTCGCCCTCGCGCCTACATCTCGGCCGTCCGAGAGTTTTTCGCTGGTACTCGATAGTGTACAAAGTGCTGACTTAGCTTTTTCTCGCCGATACTAAGCGCATGCTTCGATGGAGTCTGTGCAACTTCGCGCTGAAATTCGGAGTGAAGTTATTGCAGCTCGCATAGCGTTGGCCTTAAAATTGGTCAACGCAAACTCACTCCAAAAAGCGAGACCTATTGGCCAAATCCACATTCCAGAAATTACTTGATAAGGCGGGTCAGTACATCGACGACGGATTTGACCGGAGCGATCCGCAACTCACTGACCGGGCGTTCGCGGCTCTCGACAAGCTCTCCGCACGCAAGAGTATCCGCGATGAAGACGCGGTCCTCTTGCATTACTTTCGAGCCAACGCATTCAACAATCGGCAGCACGAAGCCGGACTGGAGCGTTCGTGGCAATGGGAAAATGAGCACCTCCAGAGCGGATTGCTCGAATTGCGCAAGGCTGCTAGGCATAAGGGGTTTAAAAAACTCGGCCAGATCCGGCGCTGCCAAATTTTAACTAATCTCGGTAGCAAGCTCAATTCCGTCGGTCGCCCTGTTGAAGCCCTGCACTATTGGGACAAAGCGCTCGCGATTGAGCGACGCTTTTCCATGGCGCTCTTCAACAAAGGTTTGGGACTCCAGAGCTATGCAGACTCAGTCAGCGATCCGGGACACTCCCAACTCATCGCAGCGCAAGCTCACGATAACTTTGTGGCAGGAACAGCTCCTGATGCTGTGCACGAAAGTTCGGAGAACGCGGAGCTTGTTCCTCGTTTTGCTGAGCGAGCGAAATATATTTTAGAGTGGCTTAATGTGGCATCCGCCAATGAGAATTTGACGGAGGAACACAGTCTAGGCCGCTCAAGAGCAGAGATGGTCTACCGTCGTTGGTGCTTGGAGAAGCGGCTGTTTCTCAATCCCATGAATGACCTTGGCACATATTCGATTGCCGCAACAGACAGCTTGGTTCTACCATCGATCAGCCTTCCCATCGCCAAGAGGGGAGCGCTGCCACCGGCTGTCTTCGGGCTTTTCAATCAGCTTAAGCAGGAATTCACTACGGCAAGGTTATTCCTTTTTGAGGCTATGACAGCCAACACAGCGCACTTCGCCGACAAGGGCGTGAAGCTAGCAAACACGCTCGACTATCCGAGTTATGGGGTGAACGTCGAGAAGGCGCGACAGGCCTTTAGAATGACATATGCCTTGTTCGATAAGATTGCTTTCTTCTTAAACCACTACCTCGAACTTGGCATTTCCGAGAATAAGGTCTTCTTCCGCTCGATCTGGTATGAGGAGAAAGGAAATCCAAAACCGCTCCGTCAGTTTTTCCTGGATCGGGAGAATTGGCCGCTTCGGGGCTTATTCTGGCTGTCCAAAGACCTTTATGATCGTGAGTTTCAGGAAGCCACGGAACCGGACGCGGAAGCCCTGGCGCATCTGCGCAATTATCTCGAACACAAATACTGCCAGATTCATGAGCAATGGGGCGCGACCGTTCTTGATTTAGACGATGCAGAAACCGAACAGGTCGGACTTCACATCGGAAGGCACGATTTCGAGGCAAAGGCGCTGAGGCTAATGGGACTCGCGCGCGCCGCGATAATCTATCTTTGCTTAGCTGTTCATCGAGAGGAGAGCCTCAGGAAGAATGGAAGCGAAAAAGCAATTTCCATGCCGATGATTTTCGACACATGGGATGATAAATGGAAAGTATAGGCGCAGGTGAAGCGCGCCGCGCGACTAAAGGTTAACTCTCGTGTCGAAACTTGGACTTCTAACAGCAATAGGGCACAATATAGCCGACTCGGTCGGTTCCGGCGTAGGACTAATGGTTGGCGTCTACTCGATGGATATCTACGGTGAGGCCGCTTCTACCGAGGAAGGCTACATCGAGGTAGACTTTCTCACGGGTAGTACATTGGGCGGAAGCGTCTCAGCTTCGCTCATGAAGGCTCTGAAGCTCTACAGCGAGGAGTTACCCCGCTTCTGCGAACGGAACGGGGTCGAGGTTGCCGAATTTCGTACGCTTAGTGTCCGCTTTTTGACAAAAAACCTTGAGCCAACTTGCATAGTCACTACAGAAGATCATCACGGGCGCTCCTCTATAGACGAATATCAAGGATTGCCTGCCCGCCGTGTGAAGAAACTGGACTATCTGGGACGGGTACGGCGAAAATAGTACACTGTGGAACTAGTCGCACCGGTTTTAAATCGCGACGTTCGCTATTGAGCCTCAACGCAGATCGCGGGAACGCGCCAACTCACACCATTTGGCCACGCCACGCGCTTTATCGAGTTTAGATAGTGCCTCTGGCGTCGAGCGCCGTAAGATCTTCTCTCAAGCGCACGGCCATATCCATCCGCTCATGCAGGATACTCATCACGCCTAGGTCGCCGTTATCAAGCTTTCGAAAAAACAGGTAATGATGCTCATACCGGCTGAAATAAGCCTCACTCTTGAGGTCGCCGGGGACGGCAAGTTTTTGGGGAAGACGCCGCCAAAGCAGGTCATTGTCGCAGAGGCGCTGCAAATGCGCGTGGAGGCCACGTATATAGGTCTCAGCCTGCGCTTCACCCCAAGTATCCACAGTGTCGCGCCAGATTTTATCCTGTGCGGCATCGGCAGGCGCATAAAAGCGATAAGCTACCATAACTAGCGATGCTTGTTTCGGCCGACTACATCGTCAGCAGAGACGGCTATAAACTCGCTATCATCTGCGCGCATTGCGGGAGCCAGCTCCTTTTGCAACGCATCCCATGCCTCGTCGCGGGTTTGCAGGTCACGCCGAATAAGCGCTCGAATATATTCGCTCGCATTCTCGTAAAGACCGTCATCACCAATCTGCTGCTGGATATGGTCTTGCAGCGCACCGCTGACTTTGACGTGAATGCTTCCTGACGCCATGGCGTTTTCCTTTCAGTCTCCTCGATTATGGAAAGCGTAGCATATATTGTCAATATTCATCACAGTGTGCCGACAACGCGTTGCCCTAGTTGATCGTGAGCGCCACAGGTGTCAAATCGCTATATCGTTTACTTTTTTTCGGTGGCAAAGCGAGCCTGAACGAAGGCTCGGTGGCATGAGAGATCGACATCGTCAAGGGTTCCGTCATTCGTGACAAGCGCATGGTTGGCGAGAAGGATGGCGGGACCTGCAAGACGATCTCGCACGCGCAGAGCGGCTTTGAAGATTAAAGCCTGTCTGGACAGGAGCCAGTATCAAGACCTCTGCACATGGAGCTGGCGAGACGGCGCATCTATAGCGCATTGGCGAAGCGTTCCAGTTTGCCCAGCGTTTGCTGACCCAGCTCCACGGCACCGAAATCCTTCGCTTGCTGGAACTCGGCTTCCGTGCTGAACACCATGCCCAGCACCACTTTCGTCGCGCCATCCTGATCTTCGAAGGAGGCCCAGGCGTCGGCGTGTTTCGGCCCGTTTTCGCCCCACAGGAGCGTATAGGCCAGCCGCTCTTCTGGCCGGACCTCGACATAACGATGATGGTTCGGGAAGACTGTGCCGTCAGGGCCGATCATGTCGAATACCCATTCGCCGCCGGTCCGCAGATCAATCCTCTTCGTGCGGCAGGAAAAGCCTTCAGGGCCCCACCATTGCGGTAGCGTCTTCTCGTTCATCCAGGCTTTCCAGACGATGTTGCGCGGCACCTTTATCACTCGCTCCAGCACCATGGTTCGCCCGGCCACGCTGGCCAGATTGTTGAGACCCGCGCCGAAACCTTGTTGATAGCCATCGCGCATATCCTCGGCCAGAGAGGAAAGCTGCACCGTTACGGTCAAGCGGCTACGCTCTTTCGCCGCCTGAAAATCGGCAGTTACCAGCGCTGCCGACTGCGTGACTCCGCCGGATGAGACCACCTCGTAATTCACGCTGCGGCGGGTTGGCTGCAGCTCCAGCCAGCCGCATTCACAGCGAATATCCGGCTGGCCGGCGACCTTGCAGAGCGACACTTCGCGACCGCCTAGCCTGCTGTCCGCCTCCAGGAACTCCATGGTGACGGAGGGTGAAGGAGAGGCCCACACCGCCCGAGCGGCGGGTGACAGCCAGACCTGCCAGAGAGCCGATAGCGGAACGGCAATCTCTCGTTCGAAGCTGAGCGTCGCAAACCGATCTTGCTGTTGATGCGGTTCAGCGTGTGCGCTTTGGTGATCCGGTTTCGTTGTCATTCGGATTCCTCCTTCATGGCCTGCATTGCAAATGCCTCCAGCCGGTCAAGCCGGCTCTCCCACACGGCCCGTTGTTCATCGAGCCATGTCCTTACCGGCTCCAGCGCTTCCGGCACGATTGCGCAGGTGCGCACCCGCCCATCCTTGGACGTGACGATCAGCCCCGCCTCCTCCAGCACGGAAAGATGTCGCATGACCGTGGGCAGACGCAGCCCCGTGGGCGCGGACAGTTCCATGACCGGCGCGGGACCGCCGCCGAGGCGCGCGAGAATTGCCCGTCGCGTCGGATCGGCCAGAGCCTGGAAGATCAATGAAAGGTCCTGATGATGCTTAGTCATATTGCTAACTATCATACTTCCTCTCGATGGGACAAGCTAAAACTTAGCGGATCAACTAAGTTTTTCCGCAAAAATTATCCCTGTCATAGGATGGCGCTGGTTCTCATAACTGTCGTGGGTGCGACTATCTGAGCGAAAGGAATAGTCGCGGGGGACTTGTTCTCGCAGCCGTGTGATTTTTCGTGACATACTACTCCCGCCCGACCATGACAGGGTGAGACAGCCGCCAGTTCGTCGTTCCCGATTGACTGGTCACGCAGCCAAGGAACCGAATATTTGACTGGGCGCAGCACTAGGTTAGATTCGATCCTGAGCGCCCTAAAGGCTTTGCCCCTCTGCGTTAGGGGTTGTGCCGCTTTAAAGGATAAGGCTTATGAAGATCAGATTTCTCAGTCAGGCTGTTTTTGCCCTTCTGTTTTCCACCGCAATTGCCTTCGCCCAGCAGGCCTCTGATACGGTGGCACCCGAAAAAGCGACCGACGTTGCGACAGCCAGACGTGTCGCGTCAAAGAGCTTCATGGTCGCAGCGGCCAATCCGCTGGCGGCCGAGGCGGGGCGCGACGTGATCGCCGCAGGCGGCAACGCCATAGATGCGATGGTGGCTGTGCAGACAGTGCTGGGCCTGGTTGAACCTCAGAGTTCCGGGCTCGGCGGGGGTGCCTTCCTCGTCTATTACAATGCGAAATCCGGCAAGCTGACGACATTGGACGGCCGCGAGACGGCGCCAATGGAAGCCACACCAAAGCTCTTCCTGGACGACAAAGGTCAGCCGCTCAAATTCATGGACGCCGTGATAGGTGGCCGCTCCGTTGGTACGCCGGGAACGGTGCGACTTCTCGAGGAAGCCCACAAACGCTATGGACAGGCGGAGTGGGCAAGCCTGCTGAAGCCGGCGGAAAAGCTGGCGGCCGAAGGCTTCAAAGTGTCGCCGCGCCTGGCGTCACTGATCGCCTCCGAGGGCGACCGGTTGAAGAAATATCCAGAGGCGCAGTCCTATTTCTTTGACACCTCCGGCGCGCCCCTGCAGGCCGGTGCCCTGTTGAAAAACCCTGCCTATGCCGAGACGCTTTCGGCCCTCGCCAAAGGCGGCGCAGACGCCTTCTACAAGGGGAGAATTGCCGAGAAGATCGTCAAGACTGTGCGCGGGGTCACCGACAATCCCGGCGTGCTGTCGCTTTCCGATCTTTCCAACTATCGCGTCATCGAGCGCGAGCCTGTCTGCTTCCTTTATCGTGGCCTTGATGTTTGCGGCATGGGACCGCCTTCGTCAGGCGCCATCGCCATCGGCCAGATGCTCGGCTTGGCGGAAAATTTTGATCTCAAGTCCCTGGGGCCGAAAAACGTCGAAAGCTGGCGCATTATCGGCGACGCGCAACGTCTCGCCTTCGCCGACCGCGAGCGGTACGTCGCTGATACCGGTTTCGTGCCGCTTCCGGTCAAGGGCCTGCTGGACAAGTCGTATCTGGGCGAAAGGGCAAAGCTGCTCGACGGCGACAAGGCACTGCCCAAGGAAGCCGTTAAGGCCGGCCAGCCGGAGTGGGACCACGCGCTGCTTTTCGGCCGGGATGCAGCGCTCGAATTGCCCTCCACCAGCCATTTTGTCATTGTCGACAGGCTGGGCAATGTGGTCTCGATGACGACGACGATCGAAAACGGCTTCGGCTCGCGTCTGATGACGAACGGCTTTCTGCTCAATAACGAGTTGACCGACTTTTCCTTCAAAACCCATGATGGCGGCCTGCCGATCGCCAACCGCGTAGAACCCGGCAAACGGCCGCGCTCCTCCATGGCGCCGACCATCGTGATGAAGGACGGCAAGCCACTTCTCGCCATCGGTTCGCCGGGCGGCAGCCAGATCATCGGCTATGTGGCGGAGGCGCTGATCGCCTATATCGACTGGGGCATGCCGGTTGAGGCGATCGTCGCCCAGCCGCATCTGATCAACCGGTTCGGCACCTACGACATAGAGGCAGGCACCAGCGCGGAAGAACTGGCCGGTCCGCTGAAGGCACTGGGTTACGAAGTGAAACCGGGTGAGATGAATTCCGGTTTGCATGCCATTGAGATCACCGCGCAAGGTTTGGCCGGCAGCGCCGATCCACGGCGCGAGGGGGCGGTTGTAGGGGGTGGCATCTGAACCTGCGGCTCCAGGGCTTTAATCCTGAGGGCAACTATCCATGCGTTTCGGCCGATCTGTGCAAGGGTCGGTTCCGGGCAGCACAACCTTGACAAGCGGCGATCGCTCTCTGGGCAAATTGATTCAAATGCGACCGGACATCAAGAAGTGGTTCAACTCAAGCCAATCAAAAGTTGCATTAATGATTGACTCTTGTGACCGCTTGGGCAAGCTTCGGTCAGAAAATGTCGGGGAACATAACAAATCATCATGTCGCCAGATCGCTTCAACGAATGCCTGCGGGTGATCCGCTGGACACCAATCAATATTGCCTCTGCCTTGCAATGCGAACTCTCGTGGATCGAGGCGCTGGAAGCGGGCAACGAAGCCGTTCCCGAGGGCTTGGGAACATGGCTGGAAACGCTGGCTCAAGCCCATGAAGCCCTTCCGCCACCATCGACCTACCGCGGAAAAAGATCGTCGTTCTGATGTGGGCAACAGCTGAAAACCTCACCAACAATCGGACATTACCCATTAAATCTCTTGTTGCAGCCCTTGGCCTCATCGCCTTCTCAAGCCCTGCTTTCGCGGCATCCTGCGAGAAAAACTTCACCGTTTCAGGCGTGCCGATGGTGACCGCAGTGTCTTATAAGTCATGGCAGGAACTGCCGAAAGCCAAGGCACCCGCCGTCCTTCAAAAGCTTGCCCAAGCCGTCGCAGCGGAAGGTTTCTCCGGCATACAGATCAACAAGGCGCTCTCATCCATCGATGCCCATCAGGAAACGAGCGGCAGCGGCAGAATTCAGACGCTGCGGGTGGTGGCACGGCAAAAAGGCAATGCTGTCCGGATCGATGCCGTTTTCAATATCCAGGCAGGACAGATCGCCGACAAAAACGTCATTCGCGAGGGCATCTGCAATATCATTAAGGGCGTGTAAGGCGCTGCTCACCCCCATCTATGCGGGTGGCATGACGACTTTCATGCACCATTGTGGCTAAGCGCACGCGGAAGATAGATGTTTCAGAGATCGCAGACGTCTTAAAGCCAGTCCAGAGCCTTTGCTGCACGAATGGCTTCGGAACGCCGCTTGCAATCAAGCTTACGGAAAAGGTTTCCCAGGTGAAACTTTACCGTCACTTCCGAGATGTTCAGCGTCTGGGCGATCTTCTTGTTCGACATGCCGCCGGCAAGCAGCTGAAGCATCTGCGCTTCCCGCTGGGAAAGCCCGCCATGCAGGGCGCGTGCCTGTGGGGAGTTTACCGAGTCGGCAAATATCGACAGCGCGGTGCGGACATCGGAAGACGTCTCGATGAAACTCCTGATGCGACGATTGTTCAAAAGCGGAGACAGGAAGATGCGCTCCTCTGACAATACGCCTCTGCAACCAAGGCGGGTCGCCGATTCTAGGGCTGTGAGAATATGCGCGCGGGCGGCAGCATTGTCGCGGCGCTGGTGGGCGGCGTAGCCCTGCCAGATCCTGAGTGCCACTTTTTCCCGGTTGGTCACTTTGGGATTGGCGATCATCGCATCAATCTGGCGAGAGAGATAAGCACGCGGCGTGAAAAGATGCACGGCGTCGCGCAGCCAAACCATGACGTAAGCGATTTCGTCGCGGCGCGTCAGCCTTGACAGATCCTCATGCGCACTTTCCACCCAGTTGCGGCCCATCGGCATGCGGATTGCCGAAAGAGTGGCGGCTGCATCCGCCCAGCGATTGGCATTCTGGTAGGCGATGGCGGTCCTGATCTCCATCATCGCATGGAACTGGAGCCCTTCCGAAAGGTGGATCCATAGGCCGTCCAGAAAACCCGCACGAACGGTCATCGGGAAATGGTCGATCAGCACCTGCGAGGCGTAAAACAACGCAAACTGCATCAAGCTTGGCCAGATTTCAGCGGCGGCGAAGTGATCGAATTCGTGCTCAACGAAATGCAGCAAATCGCGCGGCTTCCCCGCTTCATAGGCGAGACAGGCTTCTGCAAGCCGCAACATCCGGAACTCCTGCGCGGCATCATGCGGCACCTGCTCCAGCCTTGCGCGCGCCTCTTGCGCGGCCCGGCGCGCCAGAAGCACGTCACCGCTCATCAGCCGCAGCACGATCTGATGCAGATGAATGAAGAATTCGAGCAAAGGCTGCCCGCCCATCTTGCGCAGATAGATAAGGGCGCGGGCGGCAGCCGCCTCCGCCTCGCGAAAATTGCGGCGGCGGATTTCGAATTCGAGCAACGCATTGTAGTAGGACGCCCACTTGCCGTGATCGTCCAATGGATAATCAGCCATGAACTCGCCGAGACGCGTTATCATCGCGTCGTTTGGCGTCAAGTCCTCGGCGATCATCAGGTTCAGCCGGAAGGTTCGGGCGGCAAACGAGAATCGCGAGTCCCGGGCAAGCACCTTCAGCGGATCGAGATAATCCGATCCAAGGCTTTTGCCGACGAGATGTCGCACGCGCTGCAACTCGCCCTGTTTCAGCAGGGCGCGGGTCACCGCAAAAAGGACGGTTTCATTCGTCGCAATCATCTCCTGTGAAAACCGCATGATGATCTCGCGAAACCTGTCGATGCTGCTTCGGTAGATGAGTTCACGACCGTGAGCGCGTTCAAGGATTTGTGCGGCGTGGGTCTCATAACCCCGGTCGAGCAACATCGCCATCGCCGCGAGCGAGTTCCCTGCCCTTTCAAAAGCGGACGCGACCTCCACCACGGCGCTGCCGGCCTGCAAAATCGCGAGGCGTTCCCGTGCGGCCAAGGTCAAAAGCCGGATGAGCGTTGGATGTTGCTCTGGATGTCCGGTGAGGAAAGGTGGGAGCAGGTCCCTCCACTCCGCCTTGGGTTGTGCAAACGGTTTTTCGAGCCAGAAGCAGAGCTCGGCCGTCTGGCCAGGAGAAAGATGCGTCAGATAGTTTTCTCGCAAATACTCTGCACACAACCTTTCATCCGGCTGCCGCGCCAACGCCAGGAAGGCCGGCCATCCCGCAAAATCCTCAATGGCAATGCGTCGCTGTTCGAACGGCAGGCTTTCGGCTTCATCGTTCCCCAGTGCCAGTTCATCCGGCCCAATGGTGAGCGAACCGCGATGCAGGATCTGTCGCGCCAGCCCGCTGACCCGTTGATCGGGACGACAGGCAATGATCAAAACCCGCACAGATTCCAGAATACCGGCAGGCATACGCACGGCCCGCGCAACGACCGGCACATCCCATAGAAGGCAGCCATCGGCCACCTCATCGCTTCGCGGCTGGTGCGTGCAGCATATGGTGGCACCCAGTTCCTTCGCGATCATCTCCAGCAGCACGCTTTTCCCCGCTCCCGCAGGCGCACGCAGAAAAACGACACCGGCGGCTTGGCGGGCGATGCGACGGCAAAGGCGGGTTCGAGGTAACAGCGTCATTCGCAAGGAATAGGAGATTTAATCACCAAAACCTATACCAATCTTTCGAAAAACTATACCTTTTGGAGATTGTTGAAATGCGTTGACGATGAAAACTTGTGCTCAGCCAACCGATGCACAAGGAACGTTCCACGGATGCAGCAACACCCGCTGATCGCGATTTTGAACAGGCTCGGCACCTTCGCGCTGGTCATGATTGCGCTGTCCATCATGATTTTCGTGCTCGCCCGCGTGGTGCCCGGAGATCCGGCCCGCATGGCGCTGGGGCCGGCGGCAACGCAGGAGCAGGTGGATGCGCTGCGCGGGCAGATGGGCCTCGATAAGCCGCTCGCCGTTCAATATCTCGACTACATCGGCAAGGCGCTGCACGGTGATCTTGGTTTTTCGCTGGTGTCGCAGCGTCCGGTTACGACCGATCTCGCGCAGACCGTTCCCGCCACCGTGGAGCTGGTGCTGGTCTCGGTCATCTTCATGTTCCTCGTCGCCATCCCGCTCGGCGTCATCACAGCGCATTACCGCGACCGGCCGCTGGATCATATCGGCCGCATCCTGTCGCTCACCGGGGTCACGATCCCAAGCTTCCTGTTCGCCATCACGCTGCAATTGCTGGCAGCGCGCTTTCTCTCCGGCTGGCCGATCATCGGCAGGCTGGATCATTCACTCGGCTGGCATGGAGGCCCGACGGGTTTCATCCTGATCGACGGCATGCTGGCCGGACGTTTCGACGTCGTGCTCGATGCGCTGAAACATCTCGCGCTGCCAGCCTTTGCGCTCTCCATGGCCGGCATCGGCCAGATCACCCGCATCACGCGCTCCTCGATGATCGAGAACCAGCGCAAGGACCATGTGCTGACCCTGCAAAGCTTCGGCCTGCCGGAGCGAGTGATCATCTTCCGTTACCTGCTGAAGCTTTCTTCCATCGCGCCGCTGACGATCATGGGTCTCGAATTCGCGTCGCTGATCGGCAATGCCTTCGTGATCGAGATGGTCTTCGCCTGGGGCGGTTTCGCATCCTACGGGCTCAACGCCATCCTTCAGAAAGACCTCAACGCCGTGACCGCCGTGGTGCTGGTGGCCGGCCTGTTCTTCATCGTTGCGAACCTGATCGTGGATGTTCTGATCTCGATCATCGACCCGCGCCTGCGCCGTAAGGAGGCTCGCTGATGGCCGATATGAAAATGCTCGAACCCACCGATCGGGGCTTAAGCGCCGGTTACATGATGTGGTATCGCTTCAGCCGCAATCCGGCGGCGGTCATCGGTTCGCTGATCCTTCTGTCGGTGCTTATCCTCGCAGTCTTTGCGCCCTGGCTTACACCCTATCCGAAACATATCGGCGCGGTTGTCGATTTCCGCGCCCGCCACATGCCGCCGGATCTCGAACACTGGTTCGGCACCGACAAGGCAGGACGCGATATCTTTTCCCGCACCATCTTCGGGCTCCGCGTCTCGCTGCTTCTCGTCATCGGCGTGCTCGGCATTTCCGTCCCGGTCGGAACTGTGCTTGGCCTGATCGCCGGATATTTCGGCGGCTGGACCGAAAAACTCATCAGCGGCCTGACGAATGTGATGCTGGCCATGCCGCCGCTGGTCATGGCACTCGCAGTGTCCAACCTTCTGGAACCGACGCTGACGAACGCCATGATCGCGATCACGCTGCTATGGTGGACCTGGCATGCTCGGCTGATCTATTCGGTGTCGAAGTCTATCGCCTCGGAAGACTATATCGAAGCGGCACGTCTTGCCGGTGCAGGCCCGTTGCACATCCTCTTCCGCGAAATCCTGCCCAATTGCGTTTCGGTCATTTCGGTCAAGACGACGCTCGATGCCGCCTTCGTCATCCTGTTCGGCGCGACGCTGAGCTTCCTGGGTTTCGGCGTCAAGCCGCCGACGCCTGACCTTGGATCGATGGTCGCCGACGGGCGCCAGTTCATGCCGGATTTCTGGTGGGAAGTGCTTTGCCCCGGCGCGGCCGTGCTTTACGTGACGCTGGGTTTCAATCTGCTGGGCGACGGCCTGCGCGACATGTTCGACGTGGAAAGCTAAGACCATGACTGAACCGCTTCTCAAAGTCGAAGATCTCAACGTCACCTTCACCAATTATGGCCGTACCCGGCAGGTGCTGCGCGATGTCGCCTTCACGGTTGCCGCCGGCGAACGCGTAGCATTGATCGGCGAAACCGGGTCCGGCAAGTCAGTCACCGCGAAGGCTGTCATCGGTACCCTGCCGAAAAACGCCGCGATCACCTCAGGTGCCATCGTCATCGATGGCCGGGACGTGCTGTCCATGCCACGCAGGGAGCGTGAGGCCCTGAAGGGGACCGCGTTTTCGCTGATCATGCAGGACCCGCTCTCATCCTTCAATCCGGTCTTCAAGATCGGCACGCATCTCGATGATGTCATGCGTTTTGCCGACAAGCGCGATGGAATCAACTCGTCTAAGGCAGAGCGCCGCAACCGCATTGCTGCCGTTCTGCGCCGGGTGCAGCTTGCTGACACCGAGCGGGTGATGAACGCCTATCCCTCCGAACTTTCGGGCGGCATGCGCCAGCGCGTGCTGATTGGGCTTGCCCTGCTGCACCAGCCGAAGCTCCTGATCGCGGACGAGCCGGGCACGGCGCTTGATGTGACGACGCAAGATGAAATCCTCAATCTCATCAACCAGCTGGTCGCCGAAGAAAACATGGCGCTTTTGATGATAACCCACAATCTCGGCGTCGTGCGCAAGGTGGCGGACCGGGTCGTGGTCATGCATCATGGCGATATCGTCGAGACCGGACCCTGCACGCAAATCCTCCATAGCCCCGCCGAGGATTATACGCGTTCGCTCCTGGATGCCGTGCCTCCGCTTTATGGCCCGCGCGTCACCGATCTGGAGCAGAGCACGCGGCAGCCGATCATCACCATCGAAGGGCTGAACAAGATTTATGGCCGGCGCAATGGCTATCATGCCGTGCGGGATGTGAACCTGACGCTGAAGCAGGGCGAGGTTTTTGGCCTCGCGGGTGAATCCGGCTCCGGCAAAACCTCCGTCGCCCGCATGATCATGGGCCTTTCACGCCCGACGTCAGGCAATCTTGTCATCGACGCCCCCGCGCCTGCGCGCGGGAAGCGACTGACGCAGATCGTCTATCAAAATCCGGGCACCTCGCTTAATCCGAAGCGCACGGTGAAACAGACGCTTGCTTTGCCGCTGAAATCCATCGGCATGGATGGGCCTGCGCGTGAAAACCGCATGCAGGAACTGATGGGGCTGGTGCGGCTGCCGCAATCCTATCTCGGCAAATATCCGCATGAGCTGTCCGGTGGCCAGAAGCAGCGTGTGGCGATTGCCCGCGCGCTGGCGGCGGAGCCAAAAATCCTCATCCTCGATGAGCCGACGGCCGCACTCGATGTGTCCGTGCAGAAGACGGTTATCGACCTTCTGCTGCAGCTGCGCGAGGAGCTTGGCCTGACCTATCTGATGATCTCGCACGACCTGTCGCTGATGCGCAATTTCTGTTCGCGCATCGCCATCATGCTGCGGGGCGAGATTGTCGAAGAGGGCGTGACGTCGGCGGTCTTCGCCGAACCGGCCCATCCTTATACCCGCGCCCTGATCGCGGCCATCCCCGTCGTCACCGACGAGGAAGAACATCTCAAACCCACGGTGACCGAGGAGGAGCGCATGCGCTTCCTCGTTAAATCGACCGATTTATGAAAGAGGAGCCTGACGTGTATCGCGTTGGAATTGACGTCGGCGGCACGAATACCGATGCCGTTGTGTTGCAGGATAAAACCGTTCTGGCGGGGGTGAAGGCCTCCACGACAGAGGATGTGACGTCAGGCGTCATCGAAGCCCTTGAAAAAGTCATCGAGGCATCGGGCATAGACAGGGCGCGCATCGGTGCCGTGATGATCGGCACCACGCATTTCACCAATGCGGTGATCGAGCGCCGGCATATGGACGAGGTTGCAGCCATTCGGCTCGGCCTGCCGTCCGGCGCTGGCCTGCCGCCCATGGTCGACTGGCCGGATGAGCTGCGGGAAATCGTCGGCAATCACGGTTATCAGGTGCGGGGCGGTTATGAATTCGACGGCCGCGAAATTTCGCCGCTCGATGAGGACGAGATCGTTCGCATCGCCGCCGATATTCGCGCCAAGGGCCTGAAGGCGGCTGCCGTCACCTGCGTTTTCAGCGGCATCAACGATGCGATGGAACTTCGGGCGAAAGAAATCCTGCAAGAGCGTTGCCCCGGCCTGCCGGTGGTGATGTCCAAGGATATCGGCCGCCATGGCCTGCTTGCACGGGAAAGTGCGGCAATCATGAATGCAAGCTTGCTGTCGCTTGCCGACCGCACGGTTGCCGCTTTCGGCGAGGCGTTAAAGGCGGCGGGCATCACCTGCCCGTTTTATATCACCCAGAACGACGGCACGCTGATGGCGGCTGATGTGGTGCGCGGTTTCCCCGTGCTCACCTTCGCGTCCGGTCCGACGAACTCCATGCGCGGTGCGGCCTTCCTCACCGGTCTCAAGGATGCCGTCGTCGTGGATGTCGGCGGCACCACGTCGGACGTCGGCTCGCTGTCGCACGGCTTCCCGCGTCAGGCCTCGACCACGGTGGATATCGGCGGTGTGCGCACCAATTTCCGCATGCCTGACGTTTTCTCCATCGGTCTCGGCGGCGGTTCCCTCGTGGTCAATGGCGACCATGGCCTGACTGTCGGCCCGAAATCCGTCGGTTACCGCGTCCGCCGCGAGGCGCTTTGCTTCGGTGGCTCGACCCTGACGGCGACCGATATCGCCGTTGCCTCCGGCAAGGCGGATGTGGGCGAGAAGGCGCTGGTCTCCAGCCTTGATAAAAGACTGGTGGATGCTGCCGTCAGCAAGATCAACGACATGCTTGAAGCCTGCGTGGAGCGCAGCCGCATGTCGTCGTCACCGGTGCCGGTTATCGCCGTTGGCGGCGGTTCCATCCTGATGCCGGATCGCATCGGTGATCTTGAGGTCATCCGGCCTGAGAATTTCGCGGTGGCCAATGCCGTTGGCGCGGCCATTGCGCAGATCAGCGGTGAGACAGACCGGGTCTTCTCACTCGTCGATGGTCGCACGCGCGAGAGCGCACTGGCTGAGGCAGAAGCGGAGGCCCGCGAAAAGGCCATTGCCGCCGGCGCGATTGCCGAAACGCTCGAAGTGATCGAGCGCGAGGATATGCCGCTGGCTTACCTGCCCGGCAACGCCACCCGCATTCATGTGAAAGTTGTTGGAGAAATGGGAGCCAATCATGGCTGAGACACGCAAGCTGAAATATGACGAAGCGGCATTGCGGACGCTGACCCGTGAAGATCTCGACGCGCTGGAAATCGGCGCCGGCATTCTCGGCACCGGCGGCGGCGGCAATCCCTATCTCGGCAAGCTTCTCGCGCTGGAGGCCATGAAGGCCGGTTACGAGATGAAGATCCTTGCGACAGACGCGATTGAGCCGGACGCGCTTTGCATGTCCATCGGCGGCATTGGCGCCCCCGTTGTTGGCGTGGAGCGCATTCGCGAAGGCCGTGAGGGTCTGCGTTGCCTGCGCGCGATGGAAGAGCTGATCCGCACGCCCGTCGACGCGATCGTCTGCGAGGAAATCGGCGGTTCCAATTCCATGAACCCGCTGGTGACGGCGGCGCTGGGTGGCCTGCCGATCCTCGATTGCGATGGCATGGGCCGGGCATTTCCGGAAATGCAGATGACCACATTCTCCATCTATGGCCATAGTTCCACGCCATCGGTGATGTGCGATCTGCACGGCAATGCCGTCATCTTCAGCCATGCCGTTTCCGAAGTCTGGCATGAGCGCATGGCGCGCGCCTGCGTCGTCTCGCAGGGGGGCGGCGCAATGCTGGCGACGGCTCCGATGCAGGCACATTACGTGCACCAGTATGGCATTCCGAAAACCTATACCAAGGCGATCGCCATCGGTGAGGCGGTGATCCGTGCCCGCAAACAGCAGGAAGACCCGATTGCCGCAGTCTGCGCGCTCGAAGGCGGGCGGCGAATCTTCAACGGCAAGATCACCGATCTGAAGCGCCATCTTCGCGGCGGTTTTGCGGTCGGCGATCTCACGCTGTCAGGCTTCGACGACTGCGCCGGACAGACGGCGGGCGTCGCCATCCAGAACGAGTTCCTGCTGTTTTCCCGTGACGGCAAAGTGGAAGTAACGGTGCCTGATTTGATCGTCCTGCTCGATGTCGACACCGGTTATCCGATCACCACCGAAGTGTTGCGCTATGGCCAGCGTGTGGCCGTCATCGCCATCCCCTGCCACGACCTGCTGCGCAGCGCCCGCGCTCTAGAGGTCGTCGGGCCGGCGGCCTTCGGTTACCCGGACATTCCTTTCTCACCGCTGCCCGTTCCGGTCAGCAAGGCTGCCTAACCATAAGCGGGCCGATGACCCGCAATAAAGAGGAGAACGATAATGAAAATGCCTGTACTTTCTTCCCGTCTCGCCGCACTGGCGCTCGGCACGGGGCTCGCGTTGCCGCTTGTTTCTTCTGCGGCCCTTGTGGAAGACAAGGTGTCGGTCGCGGTCAACACCATGCAGATATTCAGCTCGCTCGACCCGGCGAAAGTGACTGACTACACCGGCTACATGGCCATCGTGAACATATACGACGGTCTGACCACCGTGAACGCCAAGGGCGAAATCGTGCCGCATCTGGCGAAATCCTGGGAGATTTCTGAGGACGGCCTGACCTACACCTTCCACCTGCGCAACGATGCGAAATTCCAGGACGGAACGGCGGTAAAGGCGGCCGATCTTGCGTGGTCGATCCAGCGCCTGCTCGGCATCAACAAGGGCCCGTCGAACCTCATCGTCGGCGTGCTGAAGCCTGAAAACGTCACCGCGCCTGACGATGCCACGCTGGTGATGAAGATCGAGCGCCAGTTCTCGCCCTTCATGGCGGCAACGCCGCTGATGATGGCGATGAACAAGACGCTGATCGTAGCCAATGCCAAGCCCGAGGACAAATGGGGCGAGGCTTACGTCGGTGAACATTCCGCCGGTTCCGGCCCCTACAAGCTCGTCAGCTACAACCGTTCCGCCGACATGGTCATCGCCCGTAATGCTGATTATTTCCTGGGCTGGACGAAGGGCAAGCCGATCGATGAGGTGCGCTTCGTGCAGACCAGTGACGACGCCACCGTGAAGGCGCTGGCGGAAAAGGGTGAACTAGGACTTTCCTCGCACGGGCTTGGCAATGACACCTATGAATCCATCGGCCGGATGAAGGGTTACAAGCTGATCCAGACCCGCACCGCCGGCGGCTTCGTCATCAAGCTCAACACCAAGGTCTATCCGACCGACGACGTCCACGTCCGCCGCGCCATCGCCTATGCGACCGACTACAAGACGATCCAGGAAGTGATCTATCCGGGCTTCGATATGAAGGGCCCGCTCTCTGACGCGTTCAAGGATGCGCATAACGGCGATATCCAGCCGGGCGTCTACGATCTGGAAAAGGCCAAGGAAGAACTGGCGAAGTCGAAATATGCCGGCCAGAAGATCACGCTGGTCAACAGCTATGTCGCGTCGCTCGCCTTCGAGGCGGAAGTGGCGTTGCTTCTGCAATCGAGCCTCGAGCAGATCGGCATCACGCTCGATATCAAGCCGGAGCCTTGGAACCGTATCGTCGAGCTTTCTTCCAAGCCCGAAACGACGCCTGCATCGACGCAGGTGAACATCTCGCCGACCTATCCGTCGCCGGATTCGATGTTCTACAACCAGTATCATTCCAAGGCGTCCGGTACCTGGATGTCGATGGAATGGTTGCAGAATGCGGAGATCGACGGGCTGATCGACAAGGTCCGCGCCACAACCGATGTCAACGAGCAGAACGCCACCTACAAGGAGCTGCAGACGAAGATCGTTGACCTTCAGCCTGACGTCTGGGCGGTTGCGCCGAACCGCCGTTATGCGGCGAACAAGTGCCTTCAGGGTTACGAGTTCATTCCCATGCAAAGCTGGGACCTGAACTTCTCCAACTTCCATTGGGACTGCAAGGCGGAGTGAGCTCCGCCTGATGAAAACCGGCCCCGCCACAAAGGCGGGGTTGGCCAGACTTGGAACTTCAAAGGGAAGGAGCATCGCCTGCAGCCGGAAAGGCTGAGGCATGCCCGAGGATGACGCATGATCCAGGAATTTTCCGAAGACGATATCGAACCTTTGGCCACCGGCGCCTGGATTCTGGGAACCGGCGGTGGAGGCAATCCCTATATCTCGACGCTCAATCTGCGGCGTCTCTATGCCGAGGGCAGACGGGTGAAGGTCATGGATCCCATGGCGCTTGCCGATGACGACATGGTCGCCGTCGTCTCCAAGATGGGTGCGCCGCTTGTCGGTCAGGAGCGGCTGGGAGACCCCGTGCATCTCGCCCGCGCTGTTGAGGTCATGGAGGATTATCTCGGCAAGCCGTTCCGGGCGATCATGAGCGTGGAAATCGGCGGTTCGAATGCGCTTTCCTCCTTCCTCGCCGCCGCCGTACTCGACCGCCCGGTCGTTAATGCCGACGCCATGGGACGGGCCTATCCGGAAGCGCAGATGACGTCCTTCGCCATCGGCAACCTGCCGATGTTTCCGCTGTCGCTGGTCGATGTGCGCGACAATGAGGTCATCGTGACGCGCGCCGCTTCATGGAAATGGATGGAGCGCATTTCGCGCAAGGTCTGCACCGAGGTCGGTTCCACCGCCGCCACGTGCAAGGCCCCGCGCACCGGCAAGGAAGTGAAGGAGTGGGGCATTCATTACACCGTCACCAAGGCGACCGAACTCGGGCGCGCGGTGATGGCAGCACGTGCGCGCCATGACGATCCCGTTCAGGCTGTTCTCGACCACGAGGGCGGCAAGCAGCTGTTCCGCGGCAAGGTGGTGGACGTGGCCCGTGAGACCACAGGTGGTTTCCTGCGCGGCAGCACGACCATTGAAGGTATCGATGCCGACCGTGGTTCGCGCATGGAACTCGCATTCCAGAATGAGTGGGCCGTTGCCTTCCGCGATGGCCAGCCGGTCGCCATGACGCCGGACCTGCTCTGCCTTCTCGATACGGTTTCCGGTGGCGCCATCGGTACGGAATCGGTGCGTTACGGTCAGCGCGTGACGGTTGTCGCCCTGCCAGCACCAGAGCTTTTGACGACGCCTGCCGGCATCGCTGCCGTCGGCCCGCGCGCCTTCGGTTATGACATTGACTTCAGATCGGTATTCCCATGAAACGCATCGGTATTGACGTTGGCGGCACCAATACGGATGCCGTTTTGATCGATGGAGACACCATTGTCGCCTCCATCAAGGTTCCGACCACGCAGGATGTTCTGTCGGGCGTAAAGGCCGCGCTCGCGCACGTGTCTGGCCATGTCGGCGCTGCGGACCGACCGATCGACGCTGTGATGATCGGCACCACCCATTTTACCAATGCGGTGGTGGAGCGCGCCCGGCTGGAGCGGGTTGCCGCCATCCGCATCGCGCTACCAACAGGTTCTTCGCTGCCGCCCATGTGCGACTGGCCAAAAGATTTATACGATGCTGTCGATCCGTTGATCTTCATGGTCCATGGTGGCCATGAATATGACGGCAGCCCGTTGGTGCCGATGATTCCCGATGAAGTTCGGGAGGCCGCGATGAAAATCCGCGATGCGGGCATCACCTCCATCGCCATTTCGGCAACGTTCTCGCCGCTGACAACCGAATGCGAAGTGCGGGCAGCGGAAATCGTTCGTTCGGTCATCCCCGACGCACGTATCACGCTCTCCCATACGCTTGGCCGCATCGGGCTTCTGGAGCGGGAAAATGTCGCCCTGCTGAACGCGGCACTGCAAACACTGGGCAGGACAACCGTTCGGGCATTTTCGGATGCGTTGCGCGAAGCCGGTGTGAAGGCGCCGTTCTATCTGACCCAGAATGACGGCACCGTGGCGCTCGCGAATGTCGCCGCTGCCAACCCGGTGCACAGCTTCGCCTCCGGCCCGACCAATTCGATGCGTGGTGCGGCCTTCCTCACCGGGCTTTCCGATGCCATGGTGGTGGATGTCGGCGGCACGACCTCCGATATCGGCTGCCTTGTCGGCGGGTTTCCGCGCGAGGCGAACAATATCGTCCATATTGGCGGGGTACGCACGCTCTTCCGCATACCCGATCTTCTGCCGGTTGCGCTCGGCGGCGGCACCATCGTCGACCCTGAGACGGGCAAGATCGGTCCGCGCTCGGTCGGTTATCGCATCTTGAAGGAAGCCCGTGTTTTCGGCGGCGAGAGGCTGACGACATCGGATATTGCCGTTGCCGCAGGCCTTATCGAGATGGGCGACCGCGATCGCGTGAAAGGCCTCGATCCGGCTTTCGTGCAGGTCACACTCCAGCGCATCCGTGACATGGTGGCGGACAGTTTCGATCAAATGAAGACCTCGGCCGAAGATGTTCCGCTGGTTGCCGTCGGCGGCGGGGCGTTCCTGATCCCCGAGACGGTTCCGGGTGCGTCGGACGTCCTGCGTGTGGAAAATGCCGGCGTCGCCAATGCACTCGGTGCAGCCATGGCGCAGGTTTCCGGCGAGGTCGATCAGGTGTTTTCCGGACTGAGCCGCGATGAGGCTCTTGCGAAAGCCGAGACCGAGGCGCAGAACGCGGCGGTTTGTTCAGGCGCGGAGCGGGCGAGCCTCAAGACGCTTGAGGTGGAGGACATCCCGATTGCCTATCTGCCTGGCGGTGCACGGCGGGTTCGCGTGCGGGTCATCGGCGATATCGCCTTTCATTGATTGTAAGAGGCACTGCCGGCGGCAGGGCGACGAGGGAGTGAGCATATGACAAAGATCGCACTGGCCATTCACGGTGGTTGTGGCGTGATGCCGGAAGACAGCATGACTTCAGAGGAATGGGCTGCGGCCCGCGATGATCTTGCAGCGGCATTACGCGCCGGTTATGGCGTGCTGAAGGCGGGCGGCACCGCGCTCGACGCCGTTGAGGCGGCGGTCGTCGTCATGGAGGACAGCCCGCATTTCAATGCCGGCCATGGGGCGGCACTCAACGAAAACGGGATTCATGAGCTGGATGCCGCGATCATGGACGGTGCGACGCTGGCGGCAGGCGCGATCAGCGCATCCCGCGCCATTCGCAACCCGGTCAAGGCGGCTCGTGCGCTGATGACCGACGAACGTGCCGTCTATTTGACAGGTGAAGCAGCAGATCGCTTCGCCGAGGAAAAAGGTCTGGCCACGGAAGCTCAATCCTATTTCACCACGCAAAAACGCCTTGAGGCGCTCGCGGCGATGAAGCGCCATGCTCTCGCCGGCACGGAAGCGACGGAAAACGAAAAACACGGCACCGTCGGTGCGGTTGCACTCGATGCCGCGGGACATCTCGCCGCGGCTACCTCCACGGGCGGCTATACCAACAAGCCCGATGGCCGGGTCGGAGATAGCCCGGTAATCGGCGCCGGCACCTATGCACGCGATGGCGCCTGCGCCGTTTCCGGCACCGGCAAGGGAGAATTTTTCATCCGTTACGTCGTGGGCCACGAGATCGCATCCCGCGTCGCCTATCTCGGGCAGCAGCTCGAAAGCGCTGCCGGCGATCTCGTGTACAGGGATCTGGCTCCCTATGACATCGGCGCCGGCCTGGTCGCCATTGATACGGCAGGCCACATCGCCGCTCCGTACAACACCGCGGGCATGTTCCGCGGATGGGTGACCGCGTCTGGGGAAGCGGTCGTCGCCACGCATGGGAAAGTTTATCCTATTGAACTCTGAGCCCGCTCTAACGGGGTGGATTTGGGCTCAGGGACGTAATGCGACCTGCGACAAGCTCCAGGCAAAAGGTTTGACCGCCCTCACCCGGTTCAGCTTCCATCGTCTTCCGCCCGCAGCGCCGGGTATCGCCTCTGAAAAATTTGAACTGCTCGGTGCGGCGGTGTACGGATCACAGAAACTGTCGCAGGAACTGGAATGCAACCATCATATAGATTGCCGCCGCTGGAGGCGCTTGTGGTTTTCGAGGCTGCATCCCGTCTGGGAAGCTTCTCTCGCGCCGGCAGCGAGCTTGGCCTGACGCAAAGCGCGGTCAGCAGGCAGATCGGCAAGCTGGAAGCATTCATCGGTTCCAAGCTATTTGAACGCGTGCCGACGGGCGTGCGACTGACGACCATAGGAGAGAATTACTCGATCGACATATCGCGGCTGATCCTCGATATCGCAAGCGTGACGGACGGTGTGCGGTCTTGGACCGGGGCAAGCCAGATCACCATAGCCTGCTCCCGTGGCATTGCCGATCAATGGTTCATGCCCCGTTTGCAAAAGCTGAAACGGGATATTCCCGGCATCGAGTTGCGAGTGCGGGTGACAGATGACGTGGCGCATCTTCGCCTGGACGAATTCGATCTTGCGATTTTTTATCGCAAGGAAAGACCGATCGGCGTGTGGCTTTCGGAGCTCGGTCAGGAAGACGTCGTCCCTGTCTCTGCGCGCGGTGTGGGCGATCTCATGGACCAGAAAGCACCGGTTTTGATCTCCATCGAGGATTCGATGCGGGAATGGCAGGATTGGAGCGACTGGTGGCGCTCAGCACAATTGCTGCCGCCAAAGGATGCAATCCAGTGGAAACTTGGAGATTATGGTCTCTGTGTTGCGGCAGCGTCGCAGGGGCTCGGCGCAACACTTGGCTGGACCTGGCTCATCCGCGATCAGCTGGATAGCGGCGCGCTTGTGCCTGTCCATGCCCACGCCATGCGCTCGGAGGGCAAATTTTACCTGATGCGCCCGGCCGATCGCCACCAGCGCAAGATTGTGCGTGAGGTTTCAGATTGGCTAATCGCGGACAATCATAAAACCGCACGCTAAGATCTTGTCAGGCACTGATGGACGGCGTCTTGCGGCGGCGGTCCAGCAGGAACCGGGCATAGCCGATGACGGTGAAGAGCAGCCATGCGACTTGCGAGATGAGCGAGCCGAGATTAAAGTTCCAGATCAACGAATAGATCAGGAACACACCGCCCAGAACGTTCAAGAGAGTGTATCGCCAGTCTTCTATCGTTAGAAATCGAAGCTGCAACAGGGCATAGGCGAAGAGATAGAAAAAGGCTCCTGCAAGGCCGACAATATCCGCTAGCCCCATTTGTATTCACTCCATAAACGCTCTCGCCGGGCGAGAATTGCTACACCGGATCGGCTCCGGCGCCTCCCTTTACTGCGCTTCGCAAAGAAGTGGATGCGCTCAGATTTCATGACCCCATGCGCAAAAATCATACCCCCCTTTGCTGGTCTCTATCTAGTTCCGAACCGCCGAGTACGATACCCCACAGCGAGCTGAGCCTTGACCGGCTAGATAAAAAACAGGGAACCCAGATATGACCTCCTCCCCCTTTTCCTTCTCACTCGATCGCCGGCACTTTCTCGCCGGTGCGGCGAGCCTTGCGGCGCTTTCCGCCGGTTTCATCACGAATGCCAGTGCGCAAAGCACGGACACGCCCAAGAAGGGTGGAGTGCTGAAACTGGGCATCGGCGGCGGCAGCACCACTGATAATCTCGACCCCCGCATTCTGAAGGACTGGGTGCCGGTCAATCAGGCCTTCATGATCATGAATGGCCTCGTGGAGATCGACGCCAACAATCACGCCGTGCCGGAACTGTTCGAGAGCTGGGAAGCTCAACCGGGCGCGGTGGAGTGGGTCTTCAAGCTGCGCCAGGGCGTCACGTTCCATAACGGCAAGAATTTGACGGTAGAAGACGTCATCTACTCCATCAACCTGCACCGCGGGGAAACCACCTCTGCAGCGCGCTCGGTTGCCTCCGCCTTGAAAAGCGTCGACAAGCTTTCCGACACCGAGGTCAAGATCGTCCTCGAAAGCGGTAACGCCGATCTGCCTTACATCCTTTCCGACTATCATTTCCTCGTCGTTCCCGAAGGCTGGACGGATTTCAACAAGCCTGTGGGCACTGGGCCGTTCGTCTTTGAAAGCTATGATCCTGGCGTGCGTTCCCGCTTCACCCGTAATCCCAATTACTGGAAGCCGAATGCGGCCCATGTCGACGCCGTCGAAGTCATCGTCATCAACGATATTTCTGCCCGCACCAACGCCATGATGTCGGGCCAGGTCCACGCCATCAACCAGCTGGATTTCAAGACGGTCGATCTGCTTCGCCGCAATCCCAACCTCAATATCGTTCAGTCGGCTGGCGGCCAGCACTTCACCTTCCTGATGGATTGCACACAGGCGCCCTATACGGACAACAATATCAGGCTCGCCATCAAACACGCCATCGACCGCGAGCAACTTCTGAAAACCGCATTGCGCGGCTATGGGCGCCTCGGCAACGACCACCCGATCCCCAGCTCAGACCGCTTTTATGCGGCAGACCTGCCACAAAGGCCATACGACCCCGAAAAGGCAAAGTTCTATCTCAAGCAGGCAGGACTTGATGCCCTCAAGATCGAGATTTCTGCTTCCGACGCCGCCTTCTCCGGTGCAGTGGATGCAGCAGCGATCTTCCGCACCAGCGCTGCTAAGGGCGGTATCGACGTTTCGATCAAGCGCGAGCCGGCTGACGGCTATTGGGACAACGTATGGATGAAAGCGCCATTCTGCATGTCCTATTGGGGCGGTCGTCCCACGGCGGACCAGATGTTGACCATCGCATACCAGTCGACGTCGGCGCAGAACGACACGCACTGGAAGAACGAGACCTTCGACAAGAAGCTGATCGAAGCGCGTGCGCTTCTCGACGACGCCAAGCGAAAGGAAATCTACGCCGAACTTCAGTCGCTCATTTCCAATGAAGGCGGAGCGATGATCCCGATGTTTGGCGACTATCTCGACGCCACATCCAAGAAACTCAAGGGCGTGACGACCCATCCCATGTTCAATTTCATGGGCGCCCGTCTCGCTGAAAAAGTCTGGTTGGACGCATAATGACTACACTTATCCTGAAGCGCGTTGCTTTGGGTATTTTGACGCTTCTGCTGGTGTCGGCGCTTATTTTCGCCGGCACTCAGCTTCTTCCCGGGGACGTGGCGTCGGCAATACTCGGACAAAATGCGACGCCAGAATCCCTCGCCGTGCTGCGCGCCGATCTCGGTCTCGACCAGCCCCTTCTGCATCGTTATTTCTCCTGGCTCGGCGGCTTCGTAACCGGCGACCTCGGAAATTCTTTGGCAAACCACCAGCCCGTTGCCGATCTTCTGTGGCCACGCTTCTGGAACACCATGGCGCTCGCGCTTTATGCGGCCGTCGTTTCCGTTCCTGTCGCTGTCACACTTGGGCTGTTCAGCGCAATCCTGCGCGGCAGCCTGTTCGATCGCGCGGTGAACATTGTGGCGCTCGCCTTCGTTTCCCTGCCGGAATATTTTCTCGGCCTGCTGCTGATCCTGTTCGTGTCCGTGCAGTATAACCTCCTGCCGAGCCTCGCCGACACCTATCCCGGCATGGGTTTTGCGGACTGGCTTAAGGCGACCACGCTGCCGGCCCTGACGCTTGTTCTTGTGACCGTTGCGCAGATGCTGCGTATGACCCGCACCGCCGTGCTGGCTGTCATGGATCAGGCCTATGTCGAAACCGCCTATCTCAAGGGGCTTCGCACCCGGCGCGCGGTTCTTCGTCACGCCCTTCCCAATGCGGCTGCGCCCATCGTCAATGTCGTGTCTTTTAACGTTGCCTATCTGATCACGGGCGTTGTGCTGGTGGAGGCCGTGTTCAATTACAATGGGCTTGGTCGCTTCATGGTCGATGCGGTCTCCAAGCGCGACCTGCCGCTCGTGCAGGCTGCGGCCCTCGTTTTTGGCGCCGCCTACGTCATCTTGAACATCATTGCAGATATTTCGGCAATCGCGCTTAATCCGCGCCTGAGGCATCCCCGATGAAATTTCTCCGTTCCATCACACCGACCGCGTGGATCGGTCTTTTCATCATCTCGCTCAATCTCGTCCTGTTCGTCGCCGGCCCGCATATCGCGCCTTTCGCACAGGAAGAGATCGTCGGATCACCTTTTGATCCGCCTTCGGCCGCGCACTGGTTTGGACTCGATCAGAATGGTCGCGATATGCTGTCGCGTCTTCTGGCTGGCGCACAGATGTCCATTGGCGTTTCACTGGCCGCATCGGTGCTGTCCTTCACGATCGGGATAACACTCGGGTTCATCGCGGCCATTTTCGGCGGCTGGCTGGACACGGTTCTGTCGCGCATTGTCGACACGGTCATGTGTATTCCGGTGCTGATCTCTGCTCTTGTGGTGTTGCAGGCACTTGGCTCGTCCATTCCCGTGCTCATCGTCACAATCGCCCTTCTGGATTCCACGCGCGTCTTTCGCCTGGCGCGTATCGTTGCGCAGGGTATCAATGTTCTCGAATATGCGGAAACAGCGCGTCTTCGTGGTGAAGGCCTGTTGTGGCTGGTGTTTAAGGAAATTTTGCCGAATGCCCTGCCGCCACTGATTGCGGAGTTCGGTCTTCGCTTCTGCTTCACCTTCCTCTTCGTTGCAGGCCTTTCCTTCCTTGGCCTTGGCATCCAGCCGCCCTTCGCGGACTGGGGCGGCATGGTGAAAGATAACCAGCAGGCGATCCTTTACGGGCTCTACGCTCCGCTTTATCCGGCGGCTGCCATCGCCATCCTCACCATTGGCGTCAACCTCGTCGTGGATTGGCTGCTTGCCGGCCGCAGCGCAATTCAGGGAGCGGACCGATGAACGAGAGCAAGGTTTTGCAAATTCGCGGGCTCAAGGTTGCCGCACCGAATGGCGCCATCCTTGTTGACAATGTCGATCTCGACCTGAAGCGCGGTGAGGTCAAAGGGCTCATCGGTGAATCCGGCGCGGGCAAGTCCACGATTGGACTTGCTGCCATGGGGTACGGCCGCAACGGCTGCCGGATCGTTGGTGGCGAGATCATTGTAAACGGTGTTTCGCTGATGACGATCGATCGCGCCGGACGTGAGGCGGTGCGTGGTGCGGGCATCGCTTATGTGGCGCAAAGCGCAGCCGCCGCCTTCAATCCGGCGATGAAGATCGGCGAACAGATCATGGAAGGGCCGCTCTATCACGGCATCATGAACCGGCAGGAAGCGGAAGCCTGGATGCTGGAACTTCTGCAGGCGCTGCAGCTTCCCGATTATCAGAATTTCGGCAGCCGTTACCCGCATCAGGTATCCGGCGGCCAGTTGCAGCGTGCGATGGTGGCCATGGCCATGTCCTGCCGTCCCGATATTCTGGTTTTGGACGAACCGACCACGGCTCTCGATGTCACGACGCAGATTGAGGTTCTGGCACTCCTGCGCAGCCTCATCCAGCGTTATGATACGGCTGCACTCTACATCACGCACGACCTTGCAGTGGTGGCGCAGATTGCCGACAGCATCCTGGTGTTGCGTCATGGCAAAGAGGTTGAGGCCGGTTCTGCCGAACAGATCCTCGAACAACCGCAGCAGGACTATACGCGTCGGCTCGTTTCCGAACGCAAGGCCCACATGTCGGGAGAAGGCGTCCACCATAAAAATGGTGAGGTTCTACTCGAAGCGCGCGATGTCACCGCCTATTACGGACGGAAGAAGGTGCTTGATAAAGTGCAGTGCCTGTTGCGCAAGGGTGAGACACTCGCCGTTGTCGGCGAATCCGGTTCGGGAAAATCTACCCTCGCCCGGGTCATTGCCGGCTTGCCGCCCCATTCCTCCGGCGTCGTTTCCCTCGCCGGGCACAGGCTTGCCGACAAATACACGCAGCGTAGCCGCGAGGAACTGCGACGCATCCAGCTCGTCTATCAGCTTCCGGATGTGGCGCTGAACCCGCGCCACACGGTCGGCGAGATCATCGGCCGTCCAATGTCGTTTTATTTCGGCATGAACGACGAGCAGCGCGCATCTGAGGTGAACCGCCTGCTGGATCTCATCGGTCTGCCGCGCGACTTTGCCGAGCGCCTTCCAAAAGCTCTGTCGGGTGGACAGAAGCAGCGGGTGTGCATTGCCCGCGCCCTTGCGGCCCGTCCCGACCTCATCATTTGCGACGAGGTCACTTCGGCGCTTGACCCTTTGGTGGCCGACGAGATCCTCACATTGTTGCAATCATTGCAGAATGAACTGGGTGTCTCTTATCTGTTCATCACCCATGATCTCGGTGTCGTTCGCAGGATTGCTGACAGGACCATGGTGATGCAGCACGGTCGTATTGTCGAAACCGGCACCACCGAAGAGGTGTTCGCCCCGCCCTACCAGCCCTATACGGAGCAGCTTATCACTTCGGTTCCCGAGTTGCGGCGCGACTGGCTGGACGGCGTGCTGGCAAAACGCGGCCTCCCGGTGGCCTGAGTTCAGCGACGGCGAACATGCTTGGGCCGCCGTCCCTCCTTCATCTCCAATGGCCTGCTGCAATGCCAGCAGCCGATGAACTGACTGGAATACCCAAATGACAGTGCGTGTTGAAGAACATATCTGGATCCCCATGAGCGACGGCGTGCGCCTTGGAGCGCGCCTCTGGCTGCCGGAAGGCGCGGAGCAATCGCCGGTTCCTGCCATTCTCGAATATATCCCCTATCGCAAACGCGACGGAACGCGCGGGCGCGACGAGCCGATGCACGGCTATTTCGCCAGCCAGGGCTATGCGGCGATCCGCGTGGATATGCGGGGCACCGGCGAATCCGATGGCCACATGGCAGACGAATATCTGCAGCAGGAACAGGACGACGCCCTGGAAGTGATCGACTGGATTTCCCGCCAGCCATGGTGCAGCGGCAACGTCGGCATGATGGGCAAGAGCTGGGGCGGCTTCAACGGCCTGCAGGTCGCCGCCCGCCGTCCACCGGCGTTGAAAGCCATCATCACTGCTTATTCCACGGACAATCGCTATACGGATGATATCCATTACATGGGCGGGTTATTACTGAACGACAATCTCTGGTGGGGCACGATCATGCTTGCCTATCAGAGCCGCCCGCTCGACCCGGAGATCGTCGGCGAGGAATGGCGTGATCGCTGGCTTGAGCGACTGGACCAGCTGCCCTTTTTCCCCGGACTGTGGCTCGCCCATCAGCGCTACGACGCCTACTGGAAACATGGTTCGGTCTGTGAGGACTGGAGCGCCATCCAGTGCCCGGTCCTTGCCATCGGCGCGTGGGCGGACAGCTATACCAATGCGGTCCCACGGCTTCTGGAAAAGCTTCAGGTACCCCGTCGCGGCATTATCGGCCCCTGGGGGCACATCTATCCTCAAGATGGCGTACCCGGCCCCGCAATCGGCTTCCTTCAGGAGGCGACGCGCTGGTGGGACCATTGGCTGAAGGGCGAGGAAACCGGCGTCATGGACGAGCCGATGTTGCGCGCCTTCGTTAGCGACACGATCGAACCGACAGGTACGCGCACGGCGACGCAGGGCCGATGGGTCGGCGAAGCGGAATGGCCTTCGCCTGACATCTCAACCCGATCACTTTATCTCGGTAGAGTCCGGGACCTGCGTGACGCGGTGAGTGATCCCGCGATCCTTGCTATCCGTTCACCACAGAGCCATGGCAAAGCGGGCGGCGAATGGATGGCGACCGGGTGCCCGGGCGAACATCCGACCGATCAGCGGCTCGACAATGGGGGCGCGCTGGTTTTCGAAACTGCCTTGCTGGAAGACGATTTCGATGTCCTCGGTGCACCTGTTGCGCGTCTGCGCATTGCCGCAGATTGCCCCGTCGCCCAGATATCGCTGCGCCTCAACGATGTGCTTCCCGACGGTCGCACCACACGCGTCAGCTACCAGGTTTTCAACCTCACCCATCGCGACAGCCATGAGAATCCGGAGGCCTTGGAACCCGGCAGATTTTATGATGTCACAATCAAGCTCAATGATTGTGGGTACCGCTTCGCCAAAGGCCACAAACTGCAACTCGCGATTGCCACGGCCTATTGGCCGATGGTGTGGACATCGCCTTACGATGCGACGATCAGCATTTCAGTTGCGGAAAGCGCGCTCGACCTTCCAGTCCGTGCCATAGATGACGGCAAGCAGGTTCGCTTCGAGCCGCCCGCCCATGGCCCATTGACACCGATGACACAGATCGACCCCGGCACTGTTCGTCGCTGGACGGAACAGGACCACGAAACCGGTTTCAACACCTATATCACGGAAGGTGTGGGTGGCTTGTTCGGCGAGGGTGTGCTGCGCTTTGACGAGATCGGTACCGAACTCAGCCATAGTCTGCGCCGTGAACTGCGCATTCGCGACGACGATCCCCTCTCCGCACGCTACGTGCTCACCCAGACTTACGAAATCGGACGGAACGGGTGGCGGATCAAGATCGAGAGCCGGACTGAAATGCGCTCCGATGAACGATACTTCTATTTAGTCGGAGAACTCTCGGCTTTCGAGAATGGTAATATCGTCAAGACGCGACAATGGGACGAGCGCTACGAACGAGATCTTATCTGACACTTCTAATGACTGCTGCCGCGGGAAGATGAGACCTGCCAGAACTGTATATGGCTGACGTCGAACGAGAGATTTCGGCGCCAGCGGGATGTTTGACCTCCGCCCGCAACAGCAAGGTCAGTCGCCCGCAAACGTAATCACAGTCGAACATCGCCGCGAAAAACGTTCGGCGTCGCTCCCGTTAACCTGCCAAATATCTTGCGGAACGCTGCCGGATCCGCATAGCCGACCGCCCAGGCAATGCTTTCGACCGACCCATTCGTCGTCTCCAGCAATTGCCGCGCCTTCATGATGCGCACGTTCTGGAGATATTCCGTCAGCTTCAGTCCTGTCGCGCGTAAAAAGCGACGCTGAAGCGTCCTTTCTGAAAGATGGACGCTGTCTGCCAGTTCACCGATTGATTTTTGCAGCTCTGGCGCCGCGTGGAATTGATGCTGGATTTGCCGCACTTCTTTGTCGCTGTGATCAAATCGCGGAATGAAAGTCCTGTATTGGCTCTGGCTGCGCCGTGGCGGATCAACGACCAGAAAGCGCGCCGTCTCCAGCATTACGGTCTGCCCAAGAAGCTTTTCAACGAGAACCAGGCCGAGATCGGCCCAGGCCAGAATGCCTCCGGCGGTGATTACGTCACCATCGTCGATGATCATGTTATCGGACGAAACGTCTATTTTGGGAAACAGCTCGGCAAGTCTCTCGGCAAAGGCCCAGTGGGTCGTGGCGCGCCGGCCATTGATGAGCCCCGTTTCAGCGAGAACGAACGCGCCAGCGCAGATCGAGCAGACAGTCACGCCGAGCGCATGCTGCGATGAAAGCCATTTTGACGCAGACCGCATACTTTGCATCTTTTCAGGCATGACGATGCTCGGTGGCGCGATGATGTAGCTCAACGAATGCGATGCTCCCGTGTGCGAATCCCAGGTGCAAGAAACCGCGCCATCCTCAACCGTCCAGTGACTGACACGGATTTTGCGGAGGCTTGTTGGCTCCTGCAGATCCGTCGACCAATCGCTGGCGACCCGAAACAAGTCCGTCAGTCCGTAGACCGCAGCCAGCTGACAATCCGGATAGATCAGCAGTCCTATCTCGATAAAGTCAGCCGGGTCAGGATTTGTCACTTTTGCCTCGCATAAAGTCATTTGCGCCACGTGCGTGTCATAGCGGATGGCGCTAGCTTGTTCAAGTCAACCAAGGACATTCGAAGATAAGGCTCGACAGGAGATATGTATGATGTCTGCAGCAGATCGGTTTTTCGTGTCGAGACGCAGCGTTTTGATCGGGAGCATCGCGCTAGCCAGCGTAAGCATCCCGAGGATCGCCTTCTCACAAACCCCTTCCAGCAACCATTCAGCACAAGGAGAAATCGACATGGGTTTCGTAACAACCAGAGACGGCACTGAAATTTTCTACAAGGACTGGGGCCCGAAGGATGCCCAGCCGATCGTTTTCCACCACGGCTGGCCGCTCTCTTCCGATGACTGGGATGCGCAGATGCTGTTCTTCCTCTCCAAGGGA
>Ga0209025_1001356_pt1 | contig 32891 bp, 30 predicted proteins | sample AraplaMF_Col_mLB_FD_184256 | JGI IMG/M metagenome (GOLD analysis project Ga0209025, IMG submission 184256) | Arabidopsis root microbial communities from the University of North Carolina, USA - plate scrape MF_Col_mLB (SPAdes) (version 2) | ecosystem: Host-associated > Plants > Roots > Endosphere... | reverse complement strand
ATTTGTAATTTTGCCAACAGTTCCATATAGCGTAATCACGACTATATCTCCTACATTATATTTAGGTTGTTTTTTTCTTGCCATTTATATCTCTCCTTTTTAAAGTCGTGATTTTGATACCAGTATATGCAAACGGCAGAAAAACGCTTATCACATCAGCTTATATTCAAAAAAAATTTCAATAAAAAATACATCACTTTTTATAGAGTGATGTACACCAATACAGATATATTTGTATATGTTTAATCGTTATCTTTCTTGTATGTATAGCTCCCACGCCTCATCAAAAATAGACATACTGCCTAGTAATCCACTTAATTCTAAATATGAACTAATTTCATCGTAATCTTCTGATTGCTTCGGAAAACTTAAATCATCGTACATAGCTTCAGCTAAATCTGATATTTCATTTCTGATTAAAGACGCACGATACTTCATCATATAGTGATAAAATGACTTTTTCAAAAATATTCCCTACCTTTCTAACTTGGATACATTATACAAGGGTAAAAAGAAAAAAACCAGCATAATCGCTGGTTAAAAGTCGAAATAATTTCTTTTTAGGAGACGTGGACGTTCCATTAATTCTTCATATGTCAATTGTTTTGGTAAATCTTTTGTATAAATTAAAAACAACTGATCTTCTATTTCTTTTACAACATGATCAGCCTGATAGTCCATTCCACATGATGAACACGAAATACATGGTGTCTTTTGAATTTCAATGGCTTTTGTACCATCTGGCAATTCCCAATATACAGTATTCAGACTTTCTCTTGCTTCTGTACTGTCACACCACATACAATTCATACTGCGTCACCCTCAGCTTTTTTGCCATCTTCTAATTTCGACATTTGGGCTTGATACTTTTTATCTTTTAACTGATCACGCTTATCTCGTTTATCTTTTAAAGAAGAATGTGTTTCATTTGTTTCATAATCTTTCCGACGATTCATACGTTGTAAATCATCCGGAACAAGATTAAATTTCTTATCACTCATCAATCCTGCTACACCAATATCCGAACGTTTCTCTTCATATGTTGGATAAATCTCTTTAAAGTAACCTTCCGCTCTTCCTGGTACATAGTTTTCTGGTTCTGGATATGTTGTAATAACACCTTCAAAGTTACGAAGAACAACTTTATCTGCGCTTTGTGAAATTAAATAATTTGGCTGAAGAGCAATTTTCCCGCCGCCTCCTGGTGCATCTACAACGAACGTTGGAACCGCATAACCAGACGTATGTCCACGTAACCCTTCAATAATTTCTAATCCTTTTGAAACCGGAGCGCGGAAATGACCGATACCTTCTGATAAATCACATTGATAAATGTAATACGGACGAACACGAATTTTTACTAAATCGTGCATCAGTTTTTTCATAATCGGAACGCTATCATTAATACCTGCTAAAATAACCGCTTGGTTTCCAATTGGAACACCTGCATTTGCAAGCATTTCACATGCTAGTTTTGATTCTTCTGTAATTTCAATAGAAGTGTTAAAGTGCGTATTTAACCATACTGGGTGATATTTTTTAATAATATTACATAGATTTTCTGTAATACGTTGCGGGAATACAACTGGCGCTCTCGTTCCGATACGAATAATTTCCACATGCGGAATTGCGCGTAAATTTTTTAATACGTATTCTAAGATTTTATCATTAATAAGAAGACCATCCCCACCAGAAATTAAAACATCTCGTACTTGTGGCGTTTCACGAATATAAGCAATTGCATCATCTAATTGTTTTTTCGGAACACCCATTCCAATTTGTCCACTAAAACGACGACGTGTACAGTAACGACAGTACATAGAACATTGATTTGTTACTAAAAATAACACGCGGTCTGGATAACGATGTGTTAAACCTGGAACTGGTGAATCCTCATCTTCATGAAGCGGATCTTCTAAATCATACTTTGTTTTATATAATTCTTCCGAAATCGGTACAGATTGCATCCGAATCGGACAGCGTGGATCATCAGGATTCATAAGAGAAGCATAGTACGGTGTAATATTTAACGGAATCGTTTTTGTTGAAATTTTAACACCTTCTTCTTCTTCTGGTGTCAAATTAATCACTTTCTTTAAATCATCTAACGTTTTGATCGTATTCGTTAATTGCCAAACCCAATCATTCCATTGCTCTTCTGTAACATCTTTCCATAATTCGATATCTTTCCAGTGACGATTTGGTTTGTATACATCATGTAACATTGCTATTCCCCCTTTTTTTACGCTCGCCATTTATATAAGCAATAATTATGCCAACTCCACATTTTCAAGAAGTGATGACGAAAGATACCCTATTATATATAAGAAAAAATATTTTTCTTATTTTAAATGGCGCTCTACTCAATACAATATTCGTTACTTTCTGTATATGTAAACGCTCTTTTTTTGGTGCAAACACACAAAAACCGCCGATTATTCGGCGGTTTTGTCATACTTATTTAATTTATACTGCAATGTTTGTCTTGGAATACCTAATAATTTAGCAGCTTGCAAAATATTCCCATCCGTTTCCATTAGCGCTTGATTAATTAATTCTTTCTCTGTTTGGTGAAGTGCCTCACGTAATGGAAGAATAGATTTCTTCTGTTTCTTTGAATCTACTTCTTTTCGAAATGTTCGTGGTAAACAACTAACTGTTAATGAACCTCCTTCTGCAATAATTACAGCGTGTTCAATCGTGTGTTTTAACTCTCTTACATTTCCAGGCCAATGATATGCTAGCAACCTTTCTTTCGTCCCATTATCAATATGGAGCACCTGTTTTTTATATTCTTTGTTATAGTCTCTTAAAAAGTAGGATGCTAACAATAATACATCTTCTTTTCGTTCACGAAGCGGTGGAATATATAGAGAAAATACATTTAAACGATAATATAAATCGGTACGAATTTTATTTTCACGTAAACATACTTCTGGAGGTTGATTCATCGCCGTAATCACGCGAACATCTACTTTTCTCGTCTTACTATCACCGATGCGACGAATTACTCCATCTTCTAATGCACGTAGCATTTTCGCCTGCAGATCAAGGGGCATCGAATTTAATTCATCTAAAAATAATGTCCCTCCATCTGCAAGTTCAAATAGCCCCGCACGTTCAATAGCTCCTGTATAACTCCCTTTAGTTGTCCCAAATAATAGACTTTCTAGTAAGGACTCTGGAAGAGCTGCACAATTCTGGGCAATAAACGGTTTGTTTTTACGGTTGGAAGCCTCATGAATCGCTTGTACAAATAGTTCCTTTCCTGTTCCTGTTTCCCCGTATATTAAAACGTTTGCATTTGTTGGAGCTACCTTTTGCGCCAAATCTTTTGTTTGTTTAAAGCGGGAATCATTCGTCACAATTGTATTAAAAGCAACGTGTTTTTTTGTTATCTTCTTCCTAGAGGATCGTTTCATTTTCGATTGTAAATCAACAATTGTATCCGTTAATTTTTGAATCGTCGAGTAATCTTTTGCGATTTCAACAGCACCTGCAATTTCACCTTCTATAAAAATAGGTAATGTGGTATTTACAGTACAAACATCTTCACCATTTAAATTTTGATAACGCTGCACTTGATGTAAAATCGGCTTTTTTGTATTTAAAACTTTCATAAGTGTACTCGTTTCCCTTGATAAAGATGGGAATGCTTCTAATAAATGCTTACCCAATACATTCTCAATCTTTGATCCGTCATGTTTTGCAGCAACAGTATTATAAAAAATTGTAATACCATTCTCATCCACAGCATGAATCGCTTCATCAATACTGCCCAAAATCGCTTCAATGACTTCTTGTGTCGAAACTGCCAGCAATGTCATTCCCCCCTTTTGCTAAAAATTCAGCAATTTATATGCCGAATTTCCGGCACCCCTGTGCGCGATTATAAGCATTGCGATTCCGTTCTACTTTTCTATTTATTTCATATCATTACTTTCCCGCCAACAAGTAATAAAGTGCAACTCTAATCAGCGGGGGGCTTCATCCCCCACTGATTATTAGCCCGCAACAATCTGGTATTCTAAACTTTCAAGTAAAGATCTTACTACCCATTCATGCGGGATAAATCTTTTACCCATACATTCATATCTTCTAATTTATCAAAAATATAACAATTATTTGCTAGCCTTCCTGTGTATGTATATCCTAGCTGATGAAAAGCTGCATTCATACCAAACGAAAGTGAACGTGCGATTGTGTAAGAACAAAAGATTGCTCTCTCTTGTAGTTCTTCTTCTAACTTAATGAGTAAACTTTTCATAAATCCATGCTTTCGATATTCAGGTAAAGTTGCACAATTCGTTAATTCTGCGTTACCTTCTTTCACATTCATTTCTGCTGAAGCAGTACTAATAATACGCCCCTCTGATTCATACACATAATAAATCGTATCTTCTTTCATCGTCTGAACAATATAGTCTGCTTCATTTAACGGTGTCGGATAAATTTCAAACACTTTTCCAAATACACTTGCCAATTCTTCTGCGTCTGCCTCTGTCGCTTTTCGTAGTACAAATTTCTCTGGAACTTGTTTCTCCTTTACTTCCTTTTCTCTCACACCATCTATAATGCGGTCCTCATCAATCCACTGGATACTATTTCGTCTTTCATCATCACGATATTTTACGAAAAAGTATGCATCATGTCCTTGAAAATAATGTGGAATCGTCGCTTCTAATAAAAAGCCAAAAGAGAGCCACGCCGAAACATGCTCTCCCTTTCCTTTTATAATGCATTTGGTGAAAGAATGCTTCTCTGCTAACTCTTCTATTTTTCGCATAAGACTTTCTACATTTCCTGTATAATGATCTACCCGAATACGTTTATTAAAATAATCTAGCACTCCTTCTACAGTATAGTAGTTTGTCTGTTCTCTGAATGATTCATAATAGTTCATTTTTTCACCTCACACCAGTCTAGTAATGTACATGCAATAACTTTTGCTGCGGCAATCATTTTATCCACTTCAATGTATTCATTTGGATAGTGGGCTACCTTTGTCTCTCCTGGTCCGAATATAATGGTTGGGATTTCTGCGATTTGTGTAAATAAACCACCATCTGTGCCCCATGGTGATGCTTCTATAATTGGACTTCTTTCTTCAATTTGAGCAAAATTATCTTGAAGCGTTGTAATGAGCGCATGCTCCTCATCTAATTCACCTGGGACCCACCTTGCCCCAAACCATTCTACCTCTACTGGATATTCTTCGAACCATGGATCTACATTCTTTAATTGCCCTATCCAATTTTCAAATTCTTCTTTTACCGCCTCCATAGTCTCATTCGGCGCAACTCCACATCTTCCTTCTAAAATCAACGAATCTGGTACGGAGCTTGGCCAGCTACCACCTTCAATTTTCCCAACATTGATTGGAACAGGGATTGGAATTTCTTTATATAACGGGTCTGTAATCCGTTCATTTCTTTTCTGTTCTAATTGTCTCAAATGTTCAACAACAAACACGCTCTTTTCAATTGCACTTACTCCTTCATAACGAGTCCCGCCATGTGCTGCTTTTCCTTTCACATGCAAGCGAAACCACATTGAACCTTGTTGTTTCGGGAAAAACTTCATATTTGTTGGTTCTGGAATGATAACCCCATCTGCCTTATATCCTCGTAAAATTGCTGCTAAAGTACCTGCTCCACCGCTCTCCTCTTCTATTACACTTTGAAAATAAATATCTCCTTTTAATTCAATACCCAGTTCTACAATCGCTTCGATTGCCAGCATAAGCGCCACATTGCCGCCCTTCATATCGGTTGTTCCACGACCATATATGCGATTCCCTACTTTTTCACCACTATATGGATGGTGTTCCCACTGATTCACATCACCTTCTGGTACAACATCGATATGTCCATTTAAAATCATTGATTTTCCATCGCCGCTTCCTTTTAACGTCGCAACAATATTTGGGCTATCTGAAAAATTCGTTCTTGGAGATACAAAATAAGGATGATCTTTCATTTTTGTAAAAGAAGGCTCCCAAATATCGAGATCTAAACCTAATTCACGTAGTTTTTCAATGACAATTGCTTGCGCGCCGCTCTCATCTCCAGATACACTTTTTTCTTGAATTAATCGTTTTAAGAGCTTTACACTTTCTCCTTCATGACTTTCAATATAATCACACACTTGTTTTTTTAATTGCTCCATATTTGTTAGCTCCTCTCATTCAATCACAAGTAAATTAGAACTCACATGAAAAGATGCCTCCGTATTTCGTTTTACATCCTCTACTGTATAAGGGCTCATTAACTCTTGGAGTATTAAACCTTCAGAAGTAACTTCCATTACAGCCATATCTGTAATAATTAAATCCACGCACCTTTTCGACGTTAATGGAAGCGTACATTCTGAAACAATTTTTGCATTTCCATACTTATCAACGTGATTCATCACAACAACGACCCGCTTTGCTTTTTGCGCTAAATCCATCGCTCCGCCAATACCAGGAACACGTTTCCCGGGAACAATCCAATTTGCTAAATCACCTTTTTCACTTACTTGCAGTGAACCAAGTATTGTTACATCAAGCAACCCTTTTCGAATCATTCCAAATGCCGTGCAACTGTCAAAATAACTTGCTCCTGTAATAAGTGACGTCGGCAATCCAGCCGCATTACACAAGTTTTCATCTTCGCTTCCTTTACTTGGCGTCGGGCCCATTCCAACGATTCCATTTTCCGCCTGGAACATAACATGTATATCTTCAGGCAAATGGTTAGGTACAAGAGAAGGGATACCAATCCCTAAATTTACAATCATTCCATTTTGAATTTCTTTCGCAGCACGCCTTGCTATCTTATCTCGTACTTCTACTCCCATACCCATCTCCAATTCACTCCTTCCGACGGCACAATATAATTTACAAAAACACCTGGAACAACAATTTCCTCAGGATCTAAACTTCCAAGCGGTACGATTTCTTCTGCCTCAACAATTGTAATATCTCCAGCCATCGCAACGTGTGGATTCATATTGCGAGCACTTTTATCAAACACAAGATTGCCAAACGGATCCGCCTTCTTCGCATATACAATCGATACCTCTGCCGTTAAAGCTGTTTCCACTAAATATGTTTTTCCGTTCATTTCGACTGTTCGTTTTCCTTCCTCTACAATCGTATCCACACCAACATCGACAAGAATTCCGCCTAATCCCATTCCACCTGCACGAATTCGCTCTGCTAGCGTTCCCTGAGGCGAAAACTCAATCCGTAATCGTCCTTCATTTAACTGTCTTCCTGCATTTGGATTTGAACCAATATGAGAAGTAATTAATGATTTCACTCGCTCATTTGTTACAAGGCGGCCAATTCCTACATCTGGAAATCCCGTATCATTTCCGATTAAATGTAAATTTGTAATTCCTTTTTGTGCAATAGCCTGTATTAATGATGGAGGGGATCCAATTCCGCCAAACCCTCCAAACATTAACGTCATATCATCATGAAACAATGACATAATCTCTTCAATTTCTTTTAATTTACCAAATGTATTTGTAATGGTTGTCATACGATACTGTGCCCTCCTTTTTGCATCATCTCTTCCACACTTTTCGCAAAAATCTCAAGTAACTCATCTAACTCAGAATATGTAGTTGTCATCGGCGGTGCAACAAGCAGCGCACTATCCTCTTTTCCTGCTTGCCCTGAAACAGCTTGATATAAAAGAAGTCCGTTTTTCGCCGCGACTGAAATGAGCTCAGACGCTTTTGTAAACGATTGCAATTCTACTCCGATCAGGAGTCCTTTTCCGCGCACATCGGCAATAATCGTCGATTGCTGCTGAACTTTCTGCAATCCTTTTATTAAATATTCTCCTTTTTCAGCTGTTTTTTCAGGTAAATTATGTTTCTCCATATATTCAATAACCGCTAAAGCTGTCGCGGCTGATAACGGGTTAGCACTTAGCGTATGCCCACTCATAACTGATCGCGACCCTCGTAAAATCGGTTCCATCACACGGTCACTCACAACCGTCGCGGCCATCGGTGTATAACCAGCACCTAGACCCTTTCCTAACGTCATGATGTCTGGCTCCACGCCCCAGTGTTCCATCGCAAACCATGCACCTGTACGCCCAAGGCCTGTCATCACCTCATCAGCAATAAATAAAATATCATAATGGCTGCAAATATCTTTAATTACTTTATAATATTCTTTCGGTGGTACAACCGCACCGCCTGCCGCCCCAATAATCGGTTCAGCTATAAAAGCTGCAATATGTTCTGCACCAATTCGTTCAATTGCTCGTTCTAATTCCGTTGCACAAGAAAGCTGACACGTTGGATATACTTTCTGCACCGGACAACGGAAACAATACGGCGCTGGAACAGTTGGATAATCTTCTAAAATAGATACAAATCGCTGGCGACGAAGTGGATGCCCTGACATTGATAAAGCTCCCATCGTAATACCGTGATAACTCATCCAACGTGATAAAATTTTATGTTTCCCTTGAATACCGCGCTCTTGAAAATGTTGAATCGCAATTTTCATAGCCGTTTCATTCGCTTCTGTACCACTATTCACAAAGAAACTCCAGTTCAAATCTCCTACACTTAAATCACTTAACTTCTTTGCTAACTTCTCAGCTGGCTCACTCGTAAACTGTGAGCGGTACACAAAAGCAATCTCCTCTGCCTGCTTTTTAATCACTTCCGCAATCTCCGTTACGCCATGTCCGATACCTGCCGTAATCGCTCCTGACGAACCATCAAAATATTTATTACCATTTTGATCATACAAATACACACCTTTTCCATGTGAAATCATTGGATACGGCTGACCAACAAGTGGCTTAATTAAGTAATCGCGCATAGCGCTCCCCCATTTCTCCAATTTGTATATATATATGAAGAAAATTGACGTTTCTTTCATAAAAAAGAACCCTCTGCAAACGCAGTGAATTTATCAAAAAACTATTATAAAATATACAAATGAGTGCTAAAAATCAAAATAAAAATAAACATTCAGAAATATAATAAAAGACCAAACCCTTTACCCCTCTTAAAAAAATCCTCCCCCCTATAAAAAATAAGCCTAAAAAACATACTACCTAATTATTTTTTCACCATACCATCAGCTTCGCTCAATTGCTGACATTGTGTAAACTTCGACGAAACTCCCGTCAATTTCCTTCCTATTTATTTTGTTTATCTGTCATATTTTTCAACAAATTCAGACAAATCCTTCAAAAAGAAACCTCCTATGATTACTCAATCATAGGAGGTTTCTTTCATATAATTTATTTTTTAAATTTTCGACATCTACTTATTCCTATTAAAAAACATGCTTTTATTGCATTTTACAAAATATTTTTTACTGAGAAAAAACAAATGTGCTAATCCTCTGTACGAGGTTTCTCCTCTTACATAGCACCTTAATCTATCTAACTCTCCCAGCGATTCAACCCTAAATAACAAGCTCCATACACACCAGCATCATTGGTAATCGAGATGCTTCTTTATATTGGCGAATAAGTGCAGAAGTCGATGCATATCGTTCGTAACATCCTTTTCCACCGTAACTACATTCTTTTCCATGATATATTGATTATATAAATAATAAATTAAATCATGATATCATGTTGTCATTACCAGTTGTTATGAAGTATACCATTACAACTTTTTCTTTCGTAATACATTTTCTGAATTTTTTATAAAATTTTTCAAACATTTTTATTCATAGCCTAACAATATAATTCTATTTATTGCGAAATAAAAACCATGAATGGAATTGCCTGCAAGAGAAAGATTATTTTTATCAAATTGATTCTTCCCGTAAAAATCTGATCGATGAAGGTTAATTACTAATAAAATTCTCCCTACCTTAAAGTCCGTACAAATGAGAAAGATAGGTGCGCGGGATAATTGCCCACAAAAAAATCAATTGATCTGGCTAAATGAAAGTTTCACTTTATCTCAGAAAAAGAAAAGGAGTGTTCCTATGATTCAACAATTAAAAACATATTACGGTAAAGATATAACGGTTAATGAAACAGTATTGTCTGGGGAGTATAGCTGGTTTTTAGTTGAAGGAAACAAAGTAGGGATTCGCAAATCTCGCTTACACCAAAGGGAACGTCAATTACTTTCATCAATCTTAACGCCCATTCATACTGATACATTTTATGAAACAGAAAAAGAAAAGTCTTGGTATGAAGCGTTATATCAAAATAAGGATATTCCTATCGTATCTGTTCGTTTTTTACATTTTTTCACAAATCACTCTATAGTAGAAAGAGAAGAATTTCAAGATGCTTTACAGTCCATGTTTTCTTTCGCCACTACAACGATATGGGAGACTTCTCAAGCCGGCGTTCTCATCTTAGAAGAAGATATATCGAAATCTATATTACAAACAGCCCTTGATACATTAGAAACAGATTTTTTTATATCTCTATCCTTTTTTATTGGCAGACACTATACCGAAACAAATGGAATTTCTCGTTTGTATCAATGGGAACGAGCATTATTTTCTTTTCTTTCTCCCTATTTATCAAAAAAGATTATACACATTGAACACCTACTCCCTTACCAATTAATGATCTCATTACCAAAAGAAGAAAGAGAAAAATATACAAATCAATTGTTAGCACACATTTCAAATGACAAAGAACTAATCGATAGTGTTAAAGTATTCTTCCAATGTAATTTAAATGTATCACTTGCAGCGAAACATTTATATTTGCATCGTAATACCTTGCAGTATCGAATTGATAGATTCATTGAAAAAACAGGAATTAATATCAAAACATTTGAAGGCGCTGTAGCAGTTTACATGGCATTTCTTTCTTTAGATATCTCGTAAACTTGCATAAAAACCTCTCATTTTTTTGTGCAATCTGCCAATTTACCTACCTACAAAAAAATCTTATAATTCGATTAATTCAAAGAATAAGGAGTGAGTAATTGTGGCAGAACTCGTATTAGATCATATTTTTAAAGTTTATGATAATAAAACGACTGCTGTTTCTGATTTTAATTTACATATTGAAGATAAAGAGTTTATCGTATTTGTCGGTCCTTCTGGATGTGGAAAATCAACAACTCTACGTATGATTGCGGGTCTAGAAGACATTTCTGATGGTTCATTTTATATTGATGGAGAACGTATGAATGATGTCGCTCCAAAAGATCGCGACATTGCGATGGTATTTCAAAATTACGCACTATACCCACATATGTCTGTTTATGATAATATGGCGTTTGGCTTGAAACTACGCAAACTTCCAAAAGATGAAATTAATCGCCGCGTAACAGAGGCTGCGAAAATCTTAGGCCTTGAAGATTACTTAAAACGAAAACCAAAGGCATTATCAGGTGGACAACGCCAACGTGTTGCGCTAGGAAGAGCTATCGTTCGTGACGCAAAAGTATTTTTAATGGACGAGCCTCTATCCAATTTAGACGCAAAATTGCGCGTAAGTATGCGCTCTGAAATCTCTAAACTTCATCGCCGTTTAAACACGACCACTATATATGTGACACATGATCAAACAGAAGCAATGACAATGGCATCACGCCTTGTTGTTATGAAAGATGGTGTCATCCAGCAAGTTGGTACGCCAAAAGAAGTATACGATGCTCCTGAAAACATTTTTGTTGGCGGATTCATTGGTTCTCCAGCTATGAATTTCTTTACCGGAACATTACAAGATAACTATTTTCATATAGAAAATATTCGTTTCAAAGTACCAGATGGCCAACTAAAAGCATTAAAGAAAAAAGGATATAATGGAAAAGAAATCATACTCGGTATTCGTCCTGAAGACATTCATGATGAACTAATTGTTCTTCAATCTTCTCCTGAATCAACTGTCGAAATTACAGTTGAGGTCGCTGAATTATTAGGTGCTGAAACGATGATTCATGGAAAACTTGCGAGTCAAAACTTTGTTGCACGAATCAACGCTCGTTCAGAAATTAAAGCTACCGATAAACTTCCGTTAGCTTTTAGTTTAACTAAAGCGCACTTTTTCGATATTGATACAGAACAACGTATACGTAATGAATAGACATACTTGATTAAGGTATAAACCATTTTTCTTCCTGATCTTTCTGTACTATTTACCTAAGAAAGGCCAGGAAGCTTCTTTTTGATATTTTATTTTTTTACAAGTATTATATTTAATCCTTTTCGTTTTTTATTGCTACCACCTGACGCTCCTCTTATTTTTCATTTTCATTAACATTTTTTGGCTACTCCTTTTTTATCTCGCTATTCGCGAGCAGTAAGGCCCCACCCCAACATGCAACAAAAGCAAAGAAATCAGGTGGGAGATGAAGCCCCACCGCTGATTGAAGTTTTACTTTATGAAAATCTAATTTTTCTAATCCTCTATAGATACAACCTTATGTAACCTTACACATGCTTCCATTCAATGTAATTTCAAATTTCCAAGTACATATTTAACAATTAATTTCACAGTTTCTGGATAACCTTTACCATCATTAGTTTATCCCACTGCAACTTCTTCATTTGTTCTTTTGTGTTAAAATATCGCAAGACCTCATGTTCCAACTGATATTTTAAATACGAGTTTACATTAAAATAAAAAAGAAAGAACCGATTAACTATATTAACCAGTTCAGCATGACGCTCTTTATCAGTTATTAACGAACCCAACATGCCCCGATGATAATTAGTAAAATAAACAATACAACGATCAACGCAAATCCAGAACCTGTACCGCACCCTCCGCCGCCATAACCATATCCGCAATAACTACTAGAATATCCGTAACCCCACATGATTTGCTCCACTCCCTCCGCTACTTAAAAATTAAATTCCCTTAATAAATTATGTAGGACAACTCCCACTTTGTATGTGCGTTTGCCTATAAATTAAAAACTCCATAACTCCGCTAACGATTTTATAGTTTGCACCAGATCGAGCAACTTGTATATGTATAAAATTTGTGGCATTAAATACAGTGAAACTTTAATCAGTGGGGGTTTTCTTCATCCCCCACTGATTATTAGCCCTCACCAATCGGGCTTTTACGGGCAGTTGATCCCCTACCTACCTTGTTTCTCCCTGAATCTTGAGGTGGGGGTCTTACTGCCCGTTAATGCGGGATAAACTATCTATTATCCTATTTATATTTTGAAGCATTTTTTGCATAAGCCCTTTTCCGAGATGCATATAGTTATAGTGATGACAAAGGAGGAATTTTACATGGCTCAATCTGAAATTGAAAAATATGGACAAGAAGCAGCCCTGTATGAACAACTTGCCCGTTACTATCAATATACAAATCCCAAAAAATATATGGAATTATATATGAAATATCATAGTGCGATTACCAAACTTGTACATGTGTATGAAAAACGCGGCTCTCAAGAAGCTACATTGCCATCCTATATGAGAATATTCCACGCATCCCCTCATACACCAGCTATTGATTTTTTAGTTAACGGACAGAAGGTAGTAAAAAACATTTCTTTTAAACAACACAGTCCTTATTTGTCCTTAACTCAAGGGCAGTACCGGGTTGATATCGTTCCAGTCGGTAATGAAACACCTATTTTTTCAGCACTTGTTCCCATGATGGGTAACCACTCTTATACACTGGCAGCAATTAGTACCGATACACATCTACAGTTGCAACCAATGCTTGATAATACTCCTTTGCAATCTGGTCAAGCAAAAATAAGATTTTTACATTTTTCCTCTGATACCCCTGCTGTTCATGTATCCATAAAAGGTGGCGACTATTTATTCGAAAATGTCTTATTTAAACAAGTAACAGATTATTTACAGGTAAGCCCTGGAACAGCTGATATTGAAATTTCTCTTGCCGATACAAAAAAGATACTTGTAACCATCCCTGATGTAAAAGTAGAACCAAATACAATTTACACATTTGCATTAGTAGGCTATTCTAATCAATCCCCAAAATTAGAAGCCGTGGTTCTTACAAATTAAAAAATCTACACCATTCTCTTGGTGTAGACTTTTTTCTCTTTATTTTTGAAATGAAATATGAAATTCTGTCCATTCTGAATCAGAGCGACACGTAATCGATCCATTATGCTTTTCAACAATTTGTTTACATACAAACAAACCGATGCCAGTTCCTAATTTCTTAGTCGTGACAAATGGTTCAAAAATCGTTTCAATACTTTCTGCCGGAATCATCGGTCCATTATTTTTAATAACAATATGAATCCTTTCTTCCTCTTCACATGTATCGATAATAATTTTACGATCTTCTTTAATCACTTCGAGAGCATCGATTGAGTTCATTAAAATATTTAGAAAAACTTGTCTCACTTCACTACGGTATCCTACAAATGAGATAGGATACGGTAAAATCTTTTCAATTGAAACATTTGCATTAACTAGACTTGGATATAAGAAATGAATAATATCATGAAACAAATCATTTAGCCAAAATCGTTCAGACTCATTCCACATTTCTTTTTTTGAAACAAGTAAAAATTGCGAAATACGAAAGTTTAATTGGTCCAATTCATGTGAAATAATATCTAAATATGATAAATTCGGATGATCTAATTTCAATAATTTCACAAACCCCATAATGGAGGTTAATGGATTTCGAAACTCGTGAACAAAACTAGCCGACATTTGTCCTAAAATCGTCAATCTTTCTTTATGTGTTTCATTTATATATTGCTGTTTTTCTTCTAAATTTCTCGATATAATTTCCGAATATTTTAAAACCGTATAATAAATTAATTTGTCAAAACAAGTATGTATTTTTGTCATAATTGGTTTTAATTCACGAGCTTTAACATCTAATTCGCACATTGCTTCAAATAGTTCATTTCTTCCTACATTCGCGTTATAGACAAAATCTCCAATATTAACGTCCGCCCCTGCTCGCTCAATTGCAATTTTTTCACATAACGGCTGTAGATGAGCTACATCCTTATTTTCCATAATAAGTTCAATGATTAACTCTAATAAATTCTCTCCATTCTGAGCTACTTCTTGCTTAAATGGATCTTTTTCGGAAATTATCATTTTGTTTTTCCAGTTCTCTACGAATTGGTGCCTGTTGTTTTTCAAGTGCGAACAAAATACTTCTTTAATATCCTTATCGATTGGAAAAACCCCCATTCCCTCCATTTCCATGCGACGAATACCCTATATATTTTGAATATTAACACAAAAAACGAGTTTCGTTAAGAGATTGTTGTCACATTTTGTTAATTTCTGTTGATAAAGTTAATTTGCAATGTCTTTTTTTGCATCCTTTTCATTTCTTGCGTACAATAAGATATGAAAGGTGTGAAAAATATGGTAAATAAAAATGTGGAAGATTATCTCCAAGAAGGCATTCATGGCCAAAAGCAAAACAAACCAGAAGAACGCAATATGTACTTAGGCACATTGCGTGAGCGTGTGGAAATCGCTTTAACAATCGGTCAAGTGATGCAAAGCAATGTTTACACAGAAGTAGCTAATAGCATGCGCACTTCTCAATCATTACAACTATATGTAAACGGCAGCATCTCTTACCCACATTTATCAAAATACATTAAATTAGCAAACGAAAAAAATGTACCTTTTACAATCGTCCAAAATAAAGGTACACAAACACCAATTGGTTTAGTTCTTGCGCATAACACAGCGGTAGATAAAGAACAAGTTTATGTTGAAGATACGATTTTTAAACAAGAGATGAAATAATACACGATAATGTGACACTTCCATTACCAATCGGTCTTTTACGGGCAGTTATCCCCCACTTCTCTTCCTTGCTCCTCTCTGAATCTTGAGATGGGGGTCTTACTGCACGCAAATAGCGAGATAAATAAAAGGTACACTTACTTAGATAATAAGTGTACCTTTTATTTGTATTTATTTTTTTATAAAGATTAGTTTCCTCTCTGTCATTTCTTCAATCGCATATTTAATTCCTTCACGACCTGTACCACTTTCTTTGACACCGCATATGGCATGTGATCTACTCGAAAAGTTGAAATGTCTTTAATCATGAAACTGCCCATATAAATCCATTTTGATTTTTTGACATATAAGCCGCGGCTATGAATAACAAAATGGGGGGTCTGCATTTGTTTTCACTCGACATGGAGCAGAAAAAGGGTCTGACCGCCGGATGCTCTCTCCCACCTAAAAATTAGGTTTTATGTCAGTCTTTTAATTTGTATTTATCTAATTCTAGTTCATCAATTCCATGCATTGCTTTCGTTAAATGTCTGACTTATTTTATTGTAGCATTGTCCCATTACATAAAAAAATATTTTCCCTACTAAAAAAACTCTGCTAAATGCAGAGTTTACGAGCTTACTTGTTCTTGTAATGTTATTGGTTTTTCAGTTTCTGAAATTAAAATGGGAGCTGCTCGCTTTGTCACTTCTATCTGCTTGATATAGTGGCCATCCAATTCCTTAACGCAAAAATTATAATCTTCAATTTCAACAATATCACCTTCTGTAATTTCTAGGTGTTTTGTTAAAATCCATCCACCAATTGTATCAATATCATCATCATCAATAGATAAACCTAACAATACATTTACTTCGCTAACAAATACTTTTCCTTCTAAAATTGTCTTTGTTTCACTTATATGTTGGATTTCTGGTTTTTCATCTATATCAAATTCATCTTGAATATCGCCAACAATTTCTTCTAATATATCTTCAACTGTTACAAGACCTGCTGTTCCACCATATTCATCAATTAATATAGCGATATGTGTACGCTCTCGTTGCATTTTTAAAAACAAATCATGAATTGCAATCGATTCAATGACAAGTATAATGGGACGAATATACTGCTGCACCGTTTCTTTGCTAAAGGCACCATGTTTCACAAAATCTGTGAAAATATCTTTAAAGTTTACAAAACCGATAACATGATCCTTATCCCCATCAACAACTGGGTATCTTGTATATTTCTCATTGGACATTTTTTGCAATGCTTCTTTAACAGAAGTATCTTTATCTAAAATGTTCATCTCTGTCCGTGGGACCATAATTTCTTTTGCAATACGATCGTCAAATTCAAAGATTTTATTTACATATTTAAATTCAGATTGATTAATTTCACCGTTTTTATAACTTTCTGACACTAACAACCGTAATTCTTCTTCCGAATGGACTTCCTCGTGCTCTTTCGCAGTTTGTAAACCAAACATTCTTGTTACATATCGAGCAGATCCATTTAAAAGCCATATAAACGGAAAAGTAATTCGATAAAAGAAAATAAGCGGTTTAGCAACGAGTAAACTCACTTGTTCTGCCTTTTGAATCGCCAATGTTTTTGGTGATAATTCTCCCACAACAACATGGAAAAAAGTAATGAACATAAACACTAGAATCACAGCCAAAATATCAGCAACCTGGGGAGGCACTTCCCATCTTGCGAAAAGCGAATCAAACATGTGCTTTATTGCTGGCTTTCCTAACCATCCGAGTCCAAGAGCTGTAACTGTAATTCCTAATTGACAAGCTGATAAATACTCGTCTAAGTTTGTAATGACTGTTTTCACAGGAATTGCACGTTTATTTCCCTCTGCAATTAAAAAATCGATGCGTGAACCTCTTACTTTCACAATTGCAAACTCGGCCGCAACGAAAAATGCAGTTAAGGCAATTAAAACAATCACCATACTTATACTATATATGTCCAAATACGTTTCCTTACTTACGCTGTAAGCAAGGAAGCCACCTCCTAATTAATTTATTCAAGCGAAAAAGACTTTTCTTATCATCTTACAAGTTTCTACATTCGCCATCACCTTTTTATACATTATATGCATACATAAAGAGGATATTTATATTTATGATAATCTAAATATCTTCTTTCAGTCAAACTAGAATAATTGAAAAAAAACAGACATTTTTCTCTCTTTTTAGAAGAATCTATATGTTCAAAAACTAATTCTCGTGAAAAAACACTTTCTTTGCCGATTCCTCACTTCTTTTGTCACCCATGCAGGGAAGAAGCTTAATACCTCGAAATAATTCAACAGGATATATATAGGAGGGATTTACCTTGGAATATAAAACACCCATTATTGCGAAAAAGTTAGGTGTTAGCCCAAAGGCAGTGGTTCGAATTGCACAACAATTGAATCTCAATATAGAAAAAAACAAGTACGGTCATTTCATTTTCACTCAAGACAACTTAGATAAAATGTTAGAATATCATCGTTCTCATATAGAACAAACCTTATCTCCAGCTATAATTTCACAAGTAGAACCATCAACTGATTTTGAACAATTTGTTACACAATTAAATACAATTACACACCGTTTAAATCGTATAGAGGAAAAAATGCAAGATAAAGCAGATGATGTCGTCAATTACCAATTGCTACAACATCGCAGAGAAATGGAAGAAATGATGGATAGAATTCAAAAATTAGAAGCTGCTCTTGAGAAAAAAGAACCAATTTACATCACACCTGATATCACGCCAACATATGAACGAGAAGAAAAACCGAAACGTCGTAAAATGATTTTAAGTATATTCGGATTTTAGTTCTTTTCCAATCGTTTGTTCGCGCATGATAATCGACTCCCCCCTAGTCAATTATCATGCGCTTTTTTATTTATATAAAAAGGATGTCTCATTACAAGACATCCTTTTTGTTACGATAACATCATATTCATATCTTCTGCTGCAGTTGTAATAAGTTTTAAACCAAATGTTTCTTGTAATACATCAAGCACACCAGGTGAAATAAATTCAGGGGCCTTTGGACCGATACGAATATCTTGAATCCCAAGACTAAATAGCCCAAGTAAAATGGCAACCGCTTTTTGTTCAAACCAAGATAGGACAATACTAACTGGCAATTCGTTCACTTCACATTGAAAAGCATCTGCTAAAGCTGCCGCTATTTTTATTGTAGAAATTGAATTATTACATTGCCCTAAGTCAATGTAACGTGGAATCTCCGTACCGGGTACAACACCATAATTCACATCATTAAAGCGGAATTTCCCACAAGAAGTTGTTAAAATAACCGTTTCTTGCGGAAGTGACGTTGCTAATTCACGATAGTATTCTCCGCCTTTTCCTGGGGCATCACAACCTGCGATGACAAAGAAGCGCTTAATTTTCCCTCCCTTTACTGCCTCAATGATTTCTGGAGCTAATGATAATACTGTATTATGATGAAACCCTGTTACTAACTGTTCATCCGACTCCATATGTACTTCGGGAAGTTCTAGCGTTTTTTTAATCAATGGTGCAAAATCATCATTTTCAATTTTCCGTACACCCTCCAGGCCAGCAATATCATATGAAAAGAAGCGTTCAGAGTATGATCCTTTAATTGGCATAACACAGTTCGTTGTAGCCAATATCGCACCGGTAAATTTTTCAAAAAGACGTCGTTGATCATACCATGCCTTACCAATGTTTCCTTTTAAATGTTTATATTTTTTCAGTTGTGGATATCCGTGTGCTGGTAGCATTTCAGAATGCGTATAAATATTAATTTCTTTGCCTTCTGTTTGCTTTAATAATTCCTCTAATGCAAATAAATTATGACCAGTAACAACAATTGCCTTACCTTCTACATGATTTTGTGTAATTTGAACAGGCTCTGGAACACCGAAATGATTCGTATGTGCCTCATCTAACAACTCCATCACCCGTAAAGCTGATTTCCCAACTTTCATAGCCATATCAATATGTTCTTGTTCATTAAAGTTAGAATTTGTTAATGTCATATATAACGCTTCTTGAGTTGTAGCATCTACAAATGGATCTGTATACCCTAGCTGCGCAGCATGGGTACGATAAGCAGCAATTCCTTTTAACCCAAACACAATCGTATCTTGTAAACTTGCAATTGTTTCATTCTTACCGCAAACACCCATTACTTTACATCCGCCTGTTGGCGTTTGTTCACATTGATAGCAAAACATATCATCCCACCCTTTCCCAATCATTCATTACAAACTAAGCTTAATATACATTGAGAAAAAGGGATGTGATATCAATCACAATAATTTATAAAAATTTGTGACACTTCATCTTGTTAACATAATATTTTTACTGTTCTCTTTGATTAATGCCTGCGCATGAGCATTTCCTTGAATAATATCCCGAAATTCTTTTAAGGAATACAAATGTGTTAATCCTTTCCGAGCATGAATTCGAACAGGTACCCCTTGCAATGTATCATGAAAATAAAACGGATCATCAATTGGCTCAATTGGAAAACCAATTGTAAGTAAATACATATACATTCTTTTTGTAACAACAGCAATATACCACTCAGCTTTCATTTCTAAAGCATGAATAAATAAAATAGCTGTTAACCTTTTGAAATGTCCTCTCCCGCGCGATGTTTTCGCAATACTTAACTTTCCTATTTCATAAACATTCTTTAAACCTTTCATTAACTCATTTTCAGAAAACGGATAGAAAAACTCAGAATTAGATTGTTCAGGTGTCGTATATCGAATACACTCTACTGTACCAATAGAATGTCCTTCTTCTATTAATAAAAATCGTGATGGATTTAAATTACGCTCTACAAACATTAAATCTCTCTCTTCACAAAAATCTCCCCACAGTTGCTCGAACCAAAAATGTTCTTCCTTTGTTTGAACACGCTGGAACATATTTCCCCGCCTTTCCCATCGCCGCTCTATATTTTGATAACGCTTTCACCATCTATCATATAAGAACAAATCTCCGCATGCAACTAAAAGGTATTTACTACATTATACATTCTATAAAAATTAACCAGTTCCTATTCATTTTTTTATATTTATATAAAGTGACACTTCCATTGTATATAATTAGAAATTACCTTTATTGTTTTATCACCTCTATGGGTATTTAATTCTACAATACCATAAATTCACAATTATACTCCCTTCAACAATTCAATTTACTTACACAAAAAGAAACCTTTTCCGTAAAGAAAGGTTTCTTTTCATGTTACAATATTTTTTAACCATTTCTCGAAAATCTGTACAAGACCATGCTTTCCAGCTAACTTTTCTTCTCCCTGCTTTGTTTTATATGGATATAATTGCAAAAAGACTCCGCAACCTGCTTCTATTTTCTTCCCGTGCATATGACTGCCTGGGTATACACAAATCACTTCATGAATCGCCCTTCGGTGAAAAATACGTTTTCCATCTTGTTCTTCTACATATTTAATGGACCAATATTTGTACATTTGCTCTGTTGCTTTTGTATTTCCAACAGGCTGAAAAATATTAAACATAGGACTATATTTCACCTCAACAATAATAGACGACTGGTACTCATAACGTTCCCCTTGCTTCACATAACAATCTAAACGAATGTCTGGCTTTTTCGTATCTTCTCCATTATAGAAATGACTTCCTTTACTAAGTGCAATGAGTGGGTGCGTTTCAATAAGGTCATTAAACACTACATGGATTTGAATATTTTCACGATTTAAAACAATTGTCGTACCATCCTGTAAACCATCTAAGTAAAAATAAGTTTGAATTTGTTCGCGTAATGAAATTTCATCTTTAAATTCTAACTGTTGCAATATAGAAATAATGATAAAAAATGCATAATACTCATACACTAAAAACGTTGGTTTATACACAAATAATAAAGCTGGAGATTGTTGATTATAACGTGGTAGAAACTCTAAATGATATAATAGTTGCCGATGAGTAACAGGTAAAGCATGCATAGTTATATTTGTCTTTTCAGAAATCCCTCTCCAGAATGGAGAATTTAACAAATTTTGAAAGTACAGTATAGCTTGGTGGACAATATGATTTAAAATTTTATACTCTTGTATTTTCATAGATGCTTTCCGCAAGTCTGCCTCTTTTAACAAATGAATATTTCGATATTTTTGCTTCTCCCTATCTGTTACAGACCCGTTTCTTTCAATGGTTTGCATAATTGTTTTTACTGCTTGTTGTTCCTCTTTTTTTGTATGTGTTGCTCTTTCTAATATTTCGATTGTCTTTTGTAAGAAAGCCTGCGCTTCAAGTAAATATTGATAAAATTGTTTCGTTGTAAATTTTAGAAAAGCATTCTCCAAACTATCTGTTTGTTCTATAAATCTGCGATTATAATACTTAGCGTGAGGCTTTTTCTCGTTCATTATCACACTTTTCATCGTCGCTTTTCGTTCCCGTATTTCCCACTCATATCTATCGATATATCTTGTGTTCTCTTCAACTTTTTTATAAAGCTGCTTTATTTTTTTCATTTTTTGTGGCAGCATTCGAAGTAGCATTAAATAGGAAGAATCTTCAATGTCAATTAGCGTTGAGAATGTCTTTTTATAATAACCACGATCTAGCATAATTTCATTCAAAATTGATTTTACATAATTTTGAATCGTTTCAAATTGATCATCAAAAAAATTTTTAGGAACAATTTGAAACGCTCCATAGTATATCTCTTCTTCCACTTTCACCTCGAAATGATACAAACCACAACGCCAAGGATAAAAAAAATCAGTTTTTCCATGTTCATATAATAATACTTTTTCTCTTTTTTCATACAATTCATATTGCCATTCTTTCTTATCTTTTTGCCCTTCATACACTTTATTCCATATAAAAGTAACACGGATTGGCTTTTCACAATGTAAAGTCAAACGTAATGCTTTTAATTCTTGCACTTTATAAACACAATGTGCCATTGTTGTAGTGTGTTTACAAAGACGATTCAAAAATATAAAATCTCCTTTTCCTTCTGTTCCAATAATTAATTTTAATACGAACGGGAGCTTATCTTTTGTATCTACAATTTCCGTCTCGTGCTGCTCCTCATTTCGCATACCCATACAACTCCAATTCACGCCGTTTTTGTCTAATATAAGCTAGAGAATGTTCGAATGCGGAGACACAATTCGCAAGTGGAGATTGTAATAATGATACTAGCGATAGCCCTTTCTTTTCATCCTCACGAAGAAGTGGACCAATTGTCATTTCCGTACCACGTAATTTTGTTAAAATACGCTGTTTTACTTGTAAATCAAAACCCTCTTCTCGGCTAATCATATAAGATTGATTATCTTTTGGAGGGATATTTTGCAAATAAGTCGCAATCGCAGCAGCGCATCGAAAAGAAACGCCTTTCGATGCGTCATGTGATGATAATACGCCATGTAATCTATCTAATAGTTCTAATTCTTCTTCAAAAAGCACATCAATTATCTCTTTATTTCGTAACCAATTCATACGAAACTCTCCTGTTGTTACTTGTAGGGGCGGGATTTGTATCCCTCTATTTTGCTGCATATTGATTTCACAAAATGGAATCTTTTGAAGTGTAATAAGATTTGTTCGATCCAATAAGCGATCAGATAATTCTTTCGTTGTTTCATCAAAATTCACAGTCCCGATAAAAATAATATTTTCACCAATTTCAATTTTAGGTGGAATTATATTTTCTATTTCATTTCCTTCCTCATATAAAGAAAGAATACGATTTTTCTTTTCTAATTGAAGAATAGATAAAAATGGTGTAAACCAATGTTCAATATGTGACATATTCATTTCATCAAATACAATCATATAAAGCTGATTCGGATTTTCATATGCTTTTAATAATGTCCGAATTAACTTCGTTTCACTTTCGATATATGTTCCATTTGGATGAAGATAACCTATTATATCGTGTGGTTCTTGATAAGATGGAGAAATTGGAATCCATAACAATTCTTCTCCATACGTTAACCCTAACGCTTCTGCATATACTTGCACAAAACGAGATTTCCCGATTCCTGGGATACCAGCAAGAATCGTTAACATATTTGTTTTTACACTAATATGAAAGTTAAAAATATCCGTTGCATCTAAATACAAACCTTTATTATTGATTAAGTTCTGTACATACTGTATAAATGTAGATTCACGCTCATTCCATTCTTGGTCTTCTTTTTGCCCTTTTATGTCTACTACTTCCACCCGTTTTCCCTCTTCTTCGATTTGCTTTAGAAGTTGATCATACATATTTTCTCTTACAAAATACAAATGATCATCCGCTTTCACTTCTATATACTTGGTCCAATTATCAATTTCGATATATTTGCATTCCTTTTTTTGTTCGCAATATGCAATTGAACTAATGGATGATTTTAATGATAAATTCCCATATAATCTACCTTCATACCATAACAACTGTGGTACTTCGAAATCGTGTGGGAATTTAGGAATAAGAAAAGATAAGTACCCATTACCTAGCTTTCGCTCTAAAGATTCTCTCTTTTTATATCCTACTAATCTTGGCGAAGGGATAATCTTATATGCATCCGCGATTTCCCGTTGTTCTGTACATATTAATTCAACATACAAGTTCCCTCTTTCATAATAAAGGCGAAACAATACCAATTGTTTTTCTAACTTTTTTTTCTTTAAATCCGCAAATATTCTCTCATTTTTTTTGTTAGTATATAGTCCTTCAAACAAATATACTTCACCTTCAAATTGCGATTTCAAAATAGAAGGAATTTGTGAAAGACATTGTACAGAAAAAGTATTCTTTTTTTCCTCCTCACCTTCAACGAACTTTCCAAGAAATCTCATGTGATACATCCGCTTTATAAAACTTGGATGGAGAGCTTTATGTAGCTTCAATATACTCACCTTCTTTTTTTCATACTGTTCTTATTATATGAACTGTAAAAGAAAACTAGAAACAAAAAAACCTGACGTACACCGTCAGGTTACAAAAGTAAAACTTATATTAGTGAGAAGGGAAAGCTTTTTTCTCTTGCATAATCGCATTGTGAGCAATTTTCATTTTAGCAAGTACGTATCGTAGTTTATCCTCGGCATTTTCATCTTTATTATGTTGCAGGCTTGCTAAAGTCTCCACAGAACCAGCTAAATTCTCAATCGCTCCACGTAGTTCGGGATGATGATTAAAAAATGATTCTTGTACTAATACTTTTCGTAAATCACTTGCCAATTCCATAATTCTTAAGAGTTGTTCTTTTTCTTCCATTCTCATCCCTCCTAAACATCTTATATATTAGATATTCTGTAAATAAAATAAAATTCCTTGTATGCAAAGAAAAAAGTCCTCCAGGAGGACTTTTTTACATTTTTATATTACCTGTTACAAGCATATAAAGCGATATTACTGCTGCAACCACGATTACAACCATGACATATCTCTCCATGCCAGAAAAACAGCGATTTCCTTTTTCTTTTCGAGCAAACATATAAACAACAAGTCCAATACCATATACGATTGAGACAAGTAATAAGTTTTTTAAGCCTGCTGCATAAATCAACCATACGGAATACAATGAGGCAATTAAAGCAAGCATTCCATTTTTCAGCCTCGCACGTTTCAGTTCCTTCGTTACAACTAATTTCAACTGATAAAGTGCTGATAATAAGTACGGAAGTAAAATAGATGTAGACGCGATAAAATACATCATTTGATACGTTGATTCCGAAAACAAAACGATAATAAACAATGTTTGTGCGACACCATTTGAAATCCATAATGCAATATGTGGTGTCTGCTTTTTATTTGTCTTCGTAAAGGCTTTCGGAAATACGCCATCTTTCCCTGCTACGTGAGAAATTTCTGAAACGAGTAAGAACCATCCAATTAATGTCCCAACAAGTGAAGCAACCAATCCGATATTAATGGCAAATGCTCCCCATGGTCCAACAACATGCTCTAATACATGGCCCATTGACGGCGTTTCTAACAGAGAAAGCTCTTGTCTTGTCATTGCCCCCATAGAAAGGACTGAGATTAAAATATAGATGGACATAACTAAAATTAATCCAACAACCGTTGCTTTTCCAACATCACGGCTGTTTTTTGCTCTTCCAGATAATACGACTGCTCCTTCCACACCGATAAATACCCAAAGTGTAACAAGCATCGTATTTTTCACTTGACCAAGGACAGAAGAAATAGAAACGGTTCCCTCACCCCAAAAATCATGTGTAAATGTATCCCAGCGAAACGCTGTAACCATAACTGCAATAAATAATAAAATCGGAACTAGTTTTCCAATTGTTGCAACAAAGTTCATAATAGACGCTTCACGAATTCCAATTAAAATAAGGAAGTGCAGCGTCCATAATAAAAGAGATGCACCAACGATGGAGGCAACGTTGTTTCCTCCTTTAAAAATAGGGAAAAAATATCCAAGTGTACTAAACAATAACATAATCGTAGCTACGTTTCCTAAAATCCCTGCAAGCCAATATCCCCATGCACTGTTAAAACCAACATATTCACCAAATCCTGTGCGTGCGTAACTATAAATTCCGCCTTCAAGCTCTGGTTTTTGTCTTGCTAACGTTTGGTATACAAGTGCAAGTGGAATCATTCCCATTGCTGTAATACACCATCCAATTATCGTTGCGCCACTATTTGCGCCTACTGCTAAATCATGCGGTAAACTAAAAACACCACCGCCAACCATTGTTCCTACTACTAATGCGATTAATGGAAAAAATCCTAATTTCTTTTCTATCGGTACCACCCCATCTGTCATTCTAGGTGTTATGTTCATCCGTTCAACTATTAAAGTCACCTTTTTCTCTAATAGATGTTTCTATTATATTTTTTCAGGAAAACATTACTTATTCTAAAAGAAAATGAGCAAAAAGGGAATACTTTTTTGAAAAATTGTATAAGTATGCACAAAAAAACCGTTCATTTTATTATGAACGGTCGATTTCCAGTCATTAAATTGTATATTTTTTGCAAATATTAATGAATCAATCCCTCTTTTTCTAAAAATTGTTTCGCTACTCTTTCTGCACTTTTACCATTTACATTTACTTCATAATTCATTTTTCTCATATCTTCATCTGATATTTTCCCAGCAAGTTTATTTAATGTCTGTTCAAGTTCAGGATATTTATCAAGCGTTTCTTTTCTTAATAAAGGAGCTCCTTGGTAAGGTGGGAATAACCCTTTATCATCTTCTAGTACTTGGAGGCCATATTGTTCAAGTTCGCTGTCAGTAGAATAAGCATCAATAACAGTAACCTCCCCCGACTCAATTGCACCATATCGTAACTTCGGCTCCATTGTTGTTACGTTTGCAATCTGGAAATTATACAATTTTTGCATCCCTTTATAGCCGTCTTCCCGATCTGCAAACTCTAACGTAAATCCAGCCTTAACATTTGCTGCAACATTTCGTAAATCTGAGATTGTTTTCACATTATACTGCTCTGCAACTTTTCTTGGCATTGCAAGTGCATATGTATTGTTATATTCCATCGGCTTTAGCATCACCATATGATATTTCTTTTCCATCCCTAGGCGTGCTTGTTCATATACTTCTTTACGATTTGTACTTTTTGGGTCTTCTTTTACAAAAGTAGATAAAGCAGTCCCTGAAAATTCAGGATACATATCAATTTCCCCTGATTTTAAAGCTTCAAAAACAAATGCTGTTTTCCCAAGTCCTGGTTTCAATTCTACATCTAAATCAGTATCTTGCTCGATCAGCTGCTTATACATTTGAATTAAAATTTCTGGTTCAGCTCCCAGCTTTCCAGCAATCACAATATCTTTCTTTTGCGTATTCCATAGAAATGGTGCAGCTATAACAACTACAATGATACATATTGCCGATATAATTCGCTTAGGAGAGCGTCCAGTACTTTCAAACATCCGAAGTACTCCGTCAAAGAATAAAGCTAACAATGCGGCTGGTACAGCCCCTAATACGATAAGAGCATGGTCATTTCGATCTATACCGAGTAAAATAAGTTTTCCAAGCCCTCCAGCTCCTATTAAAGCAGCTAACGTAGCTGTTCCGACAATCAATACCATTGCCGTACGAATTCCAGCCATTATAATTGGCAATGCAAGAGGAAGTTCTACTCTCCATAATCTTCTAAAGCTATTCATTCCCATCGCTCTTGCTGCTTCAATAAGCGATGCATCTAACTTACGGATTCCCGTATATGTATTTCGTAAAATTGGCAATAACGCATACACAACTAGCGCGATAATTGCTGGCACCTTTCCAATACCAACAAGCGGAATTAAAAGCCCTAGTAAAGCCAATGAGGGAATTGTTTGCATAACAGCAGATGTGCCTATAATAAACTCAGCAATTCGCTCTCTTCTCGTTAACAAAATACCGAGTGGAACTGCAATCATCACCGCAAAGAATAAAGAAATAAGTGAAATTTGTAAGTGCTCAATCAGCGCACTAAGTAATTCTAATTTTCGTTCTTGAAACGTTTGTAATAATGCAGACACGGTTTACCCCCTCTCCTTCATTTGTCCAGCCAAATATGCCACAATATGACGGCTCGTTAATGTCCCCACGTATTGCCCCTCTCTTTCAATCGGGATTGCCTCTTCTGCTTCCAAACGAATCAACGCCTCTTGTAGTGAAGCATGCAGAGATAGAGGTAAAACATCATTGTCTACTTTTCTATCACTCGCAAGTGGCAACACATCTTCAATGCTCTTCCCTTCATACCAAGGGCGAACACGATTTCCAATAAATTCTTCTACAAAATCATTTACTGGGTTATGTATGATTCCTTCCGGTGTATCTAATTGAACGATTTTTCCTTTTCTCATCACGCAAATACGATCACCAAGTGTTAACGCTTCTTGCATATCATGTGTCACGAACACGATTGTTTTTTGAATTTTTTTCTGTAATTCTACAATATCCTTTTGCAACTGTTCTCGGCTTAATGGATCTAGCGCGCTAAATGGTTCATCCATGAGAACGATTTTCGGGTTAGCAGCCAGTGCTCTTACCACTCCCACACGTTGCTTCTGTCCACCAGATAATTCATCAGGCATACGACTTCGATATACATCTGGATCTAATCCAACCATATCAAGTAACTCATCCACACGCTCTCGAACTTTTTCTTTACTCCATTTTCTCATTTCAGGTACAATCGCAATATTTTCAGCAATTGTCATATGTGGAAACAATGCAATTTGTTGCAGAACGTACCCGATATCCCAACGCAGTTCATGAATATTGTAATCTTGGATGTCTTTTCCATCGATAGAGATGGAACCTTCTGTCGTTTCAATTAAACGATTAATCATTTTCATCGTTGTTGTTTTTCCGCAACCACTCGGACCGATAAGGACAAAAAACTCTCCTTTTTTAATTTCTAAATGTAATGAATCTACTGCTTTTGTACCATCTTCATATGCTTTTGACACATGATTAAATCGAATCACAAATACAACTCCCTTATTATTGTTTCTTTCATTCTGATAGAATCTTTCCTTCTTTTCAAATGATACGCTTTTTATTCACGAAAAAAGAGCCCTTACTTGAGCTCTAATGATCGAATAATACTGTTTTAATAATTGCTGCATATTCACGTATATATGCTTTCTTCTCTGAACGCCTTGGCGTTGGTGCCGCGAGTGACTCCATCTGCATTCCTAAACGCTTAGCAATAATTTTTGTTCGATATAGATGATATGTATTACTCACAACTACCGCGTGCATTACATGATATAAATCCATGCTAAACTTTAGATTTTCATAAGTACTTGTCGAACGATCCTCAATGAAAATACGATTCTCTTCAATTCCATGTTTTATTAAATAATTTCGCATGCTATGTGCTTCAGGAATGTCCTCATCTTCACCTTGTCCTCCAGATACAATTACTTTTGTTTCCGGATGAGAATTTAAATACATTAAGGCTACATCCAGTCGATTTTGAAGAGATAAAGAAGGTTTATCCCCAAATAATTTTGCACCTAAAATTAATACATATGGAGCGTTATCACTTAACTTTTCACAAGCAACTTTTTTCATTCGATATGTCATATACATTATGCATAATGGTGGAAATAATAAAGTAACAAGTAGTATCCATTTGTTCATATATAAGCTTACACTCCCTTTCTTTATATTATATAGAAAAAGAAAGGGAGACAGAAGTATTTTTTAGTGACTACGTTGTCCTGCGTTTTGAGCATTACGCCCTTTTTTAGAAGATGTATGACACTGAGTTTGATTTCCTTTATGTTTCGCTGATCCTAACGCTTTCGTTTTTCCCATTTTGTTTCACATCCTCTTTTTATATGGTTCCTTTATAGATTTTGTATTTTCTCTCTCGTCATACAATGGATTTATTGGAAGTTTCTCCTTATTTCAAGAGTATTTTTTATTTTTGGGATATCAAGATAAAGTGAAACTTTAATCAGTGGGGTTTTCTTTCCCACACTGATTATTAGCCCTCACCAATCGGACTTTTACGGGCAGTTGATCTCCCACCTAACATCCTTGTTTCTCTCTGCATCTTGAGGTGAGGATATTCCTTCCCGTTTATTCGGGATAAAAGGTTACATTTAGTGTATTCATTACATGCTTATAATTTAATATATATTAAATACAATAAGAATATTGTAATATAGTGAAAAGGAGATGATTTTATGTTGAAAATAGGACAAAACAAAGTACGTTTAATTTCAGGAATTAGCTTATTAATATTGGTTATGACTAATTCTTTTATAAAAAGTGATTCTTGGGTCATTTGTATAGATGTCATTTTAGTCTTGGTTAACTTATTTCTATTTATTATTTCTAGAGATATAACAAAAGCCGATTTACTTAGAAAAAAAGGTAAGTTAGATGAAATGAAATAATTTTGTGTTATTTTTAAGGATGAAAAGAGAAAGTAAATTTTTATTCAAAAGTTTTTATTTCTTTTAAGAATACACGAGATTCTGTAACTTTGATTCAAACTATGTATTATAATGAAATATGCGATAAAACCTATATCTAAAAAGGGGGCGATTCTATTATGTATAAACTCAAAACAACAGAAACCAACAATAGTGTAATCGAGTTTATTGAAAATGTTGACAGCCTAAAAAAACGAGAAGACGCATATCAGTTATTAGATATCTTTACTGAAACAACAGGTTATCCAGCAAAGATGTGGGGACCAAGCATAATTGGATTTGGTACATACCACTATAAATATGCATCTGGTCATGAAGGAGATGCACCATTAGTAGGCTTTTCCCCTCGTAAAGCCAAGATTAGTTTATATTTTGCGACGGGTGACCCTAAGCGAGAAGAATTATTAAAAGACTTTGGAAAACATACATCTGGAAAAGCGTGTATATACATTAATAAAGTAGCAGATATTGATCTTAATGTTCTAAAAGCATTAATTAAACAATCTGTCGGTTTTTTACAAGAAACGTATCCAGATCGTTAATATGTGTATAGCAATTAAACGAATGAAGCAACAGGTGTTTTGAATACAAGTCAAAAAAATACCACTTAAATAGAAAGTGGCAAATTTAACTTATTAGGAATATCAGCTTTAAAATGCGGAGTATGTTGTATAGAAAAAGAATATCCTTCTTGAACAAACGATAGTTCATTCTTACTAAACTGACAAGGTACATCATTTTGTCTTAGATGATTCTGAACCTTTTGTATGAAGTGTAGACTTGGTGTTCCAAATGAAACATGTATCTTTGGAGGCAAAGCTTTCATTGCAATTGGAATCCAAGTTCTCCCCTTCCAACTTGCAACAATATGGGCTGTGCCACCAATCATAAAGTTTAAAATTCCACCATCTTCAAATGTTTTCATGCATAAATTAGATTTTAGCCATTCTCTAAATATAGGTACATTTTCAACTGGGCAACCTATTTCTCTCATATAAAGAATGTTTAAAGGTGTATGTGGAACTAAAACACCTTCATCAATATATTTATGTGCAATAATCTCTAGAAGATTTCCGTCCCCATCGCGAAAATATAAATTTAATCGATTATCCTCTTCATCAATGTCATGACCGTCTTCCCATTTTACAATAAGCAAACCAGATTCCTGAATCCGTTTTGCTGCTTCATAAAATTTTGAAAATGGTACTTGAAAAGCAAAATGAGCAGGTGAAATTGGCTCATATGCTTCTTCAAAAGATAAAGTTACATGTGGCGCTAATCGAAAACTTATCTGTTTATCCGTTTTTAATAAAATTGGGATCCCGAGGCGTTCTCCATATACTTGTTCTACGCCTTGAATAGATACTGTCTGTAATCTCAGCTCTGAAAAATGTGTAATCATCCTTATTCACCACCTTAATTTCCATACATAAAATCAATTTTATTAAAAATTCTTCTATTTATATCACTATTCTGTGGACCTTATTGATTGAAATCGTTTTCACAAAGGTGCTAGAGGCAATGAATAATAGAACATTGCCCTCTAAAAAATTATCACTCAACCCCTAATTGCTTTTTCACTTCTTTATACACGCTCATATATGCTTTTAACTCTTTGAAAAGATCATGAATTAATGGTTTTGCATCTTCACTAAGTTCACCATCTTGTACGTATAAACCGTCTAGTACAACTTGTTTTGGAATCGCATTTGCATATACGCCTCGCGCGACAATCCGCATGCTATTAAGCGCGTTTACACCGCCTTTTCCGCCGCCTGCAACCGCCAATAAAGCAACTGGTTTATGGACAAATTCACTGCTACTTAAGAAATCTAATGCATTTTTGAGCGCACCACTCATCGCATTATGATATTCAGGTGTGCAAAGGACAACACCATCAGCTTCTTTCACTATTGTTTTTAATTTAGTTACCGCTTCTAGTTCACGTTGTGATTCTTCACCGTTATATAAAGGCAATTGTTCTGTTGCTAAATCATATAACTCTCCTTCAAATTGTTCTGCAATATATTTTGCAATGACACGTGTTCTACCAAATTTACGTGGTGTTCCGTTAATTACAACTAATTTCATGTTTATTTCTCCCCTTTGTTTTAAGTTCTACCTCTATACTATCAGAAAATTCTACACAAAAAACAGTAAAAAGAGGGAAAAGCTTTGAGAAAATAGTATGAGAAATACAAAAAGAACTCATACTTTCGTATGAGTTCCTGATATATCAATTAATCATTCTTTACAACAGCGTGTCCGCCGAACTGATTTC
>Ga0209025_1001353_pt1 | contig 32921 bp, 29 predicted proteins | sample AraplaMF_Col_mLB_FD_184256 | JGI IMG/M metagenome (GOLD analysis project Ga0209025, IMG submission 184256) | Arabidopsis root microbial communities from the University of North Carolina, USA - plate scrape MF_Col_mLB (SPAdes) (version 2) | ecosystem: Host-associated > Plants > Roots > Endosphere... | reverse complement strand
GGAAAGTTTGTCCTTCATACCAGTCCATTCTTGTAGCAATTCAAGTGGAGCCATGATTCGGAAGCTGGTTGATTCAGCACGCTCCCAGTTACTCGGACTTGCAAGCAACTGCGTATATTCAACAATGGCGGAAACCTTAGCTTCTCCCAAATCGGTAAACCTAATTGTATCTCCTACGTTTTTATTTAACAGATTTGCAACAGCTTTTGGTATCACCAAACCTTCATTATCCAAACTCCCTTCGATAACAGGAAGTTTCAGTAAAGAACTGCTTTGATCATTCACGCCTGTAATTCGGACGGATCTTTGATTTAGAGATTGATCACCCTCCAGCTCAAAAAAGGCTTGTTTATCAAGTGCAAGCATGGTTTCAGTCACAATTGGGCTAGTTAAAACTGACGAAACCACATCCTCAGAGTAAGTATGTTCATCGCTTAGAACCCAATAATCCGCATTTGCCACATACATTTCTTCATAATAATCGAAAACATCATTTGTTGTTTTGTCTGCAATAAGCATAGATGTTACAAAAGCTATACCTAAGATTATCCCAAGTAGGGAAATGAAAAACCTTTTTTTATTTTGTGTTATATTACGCCATGAAATTCGCCACATATTTAGCATAATCATTATCCTTTCTAGAAATCACTTGATCAATAACACCATCCTTAAAAAGAATAATTCGATCAGCAAACCCAGCTGCGAAAATATCATGCGTTACCATGATGATTGTTTGATTATTCTCTCGATTGAATCTTGATATTAATCCAAGTATTTCTTCGGCTTTACCTCTATCTAAATTCCCTGTTGGTTCATCGGCTAATAGAACAGAAGGGTTATTAACTAACGCCCTGGCTATAGCAACTCGTTGTTGTTGACCGCCACTCAGCAAATTAGCACGTTTCCGACCAAGTCCTTTCAATCCGACAGAATCAAGTAGTTCTGTAATAATTTGATTCTTCTTTTTAGTTAAACTACCATCTGCATGAAGAGGGAAAGCTATATTTTCCTCTACACTTAATGTAGGGAGTAGCTGGTAATTTTGAAAAATAAAACCGATATATTTTCTACGAAATATCGTTCTTTCTTTTTCCGTCATATTACTTAAATTACTTTGATTTATTACTATATCTCCTTCAGTAGGGACATCAAGACCCCCTAAAAGTTGTAGTAATGTGCTCTTTCCAGAACCACTTGGGCCCATTACAGCCACAAATTCGCCTTCTTCAACGTTCAAATCAAAACCCTTCAAGACTTGAGTTCTTTCTTGCCCCTGTATAAATTCCTTTTTCAAATTTCTAACTTTAATCATGTTTTAATTCCTCCTATCCTTTCGAATTATTATATACTAAGTATATAATACACAAAAGTAAAATCGTTTAAATTTCATTATAAATTATGTATTTTTTATAAAAGACCCCTAAGTAAAATATATACTTAGTATACATTATACTTAAATATTGTATAATGAAAATAAAGTCGTCACTTTATTAGGTTTCAATAGATCAGATTCAATTAATCTCCAGCCTTCTTTATCGCTATTTCTATAAGCGTTAGTGAACTTGCCTGACCGTATCTAACGTTTAATAGTTTCTTCGTGTTTACCTAATAAGTCAGCCACTTCTTTTTACTTTATATTCTATCAAGCTATTGCCTCCAAACAGAATGTACGTTCTGTTTTACCGAATTCATTTAATTACTGTAAATACTTCCTTGCGCAAGGCAGTTGTGGTAGTCAATAAGTTCAATTAGAGGTCTAACAAACAAAAAAATACATCACTATATATGAGTGATGTACCAATTATTTAATATAATGTGTTACATTAAAGGCAATTTCTTGATATTACAGTTTTATAATACATTCACTTGTCTTTAATTTTACAGAGTAACACCGTGAGCATTTTTTATGAGTCAAGATTTTGTATAAACTGCATATTTTTGCGGAATAGTAAAACCTAGCTTAATGCCTAAATGATAAGATGCTTGGTTATGAATATCACAATCCCAACAAGGCTGTATATCATTTAAAAGGCAATAATCTATGAATTTCTCTGCAATGAAACTTGCTAATCCTTGTCCTCTATAATTCGGATCAGTTACTATATCAATCTCTGCGAATTGATCAGATTTAAAAATAGAGACAGCTTCGCTAATAATCTTGTCTCCATCCTCCAGACAAAAACCAAAGCCATTTTCAAGGAAATTATTTGTAGAACCCCAATATTCCTTATAATATTGATTGTTAAATTCTAAACAATGTTCAATTTGATGTTGCTTGATTTTAATGAATTCATAGTCAAGTAACTCTCGCATTTCTCTTTCGTTATAAGCATTAATAGCAAAGCTAAAAGTGTATCTTTCTAGTTTTTTCACAAGACCATCTAATCTTTGTTCAATTTTTGTGTTCCAATCATCTGAGTAAGAAAACAATGTAAAACGTTTACTTTGTTCAATAGATTCTTGTAGTAAGGATCTAAGTTTATTTACTATTGGCTCGCTGGACGAATCGCCATAAACGTAGTATATTCCTGATTTAGTACGAAATAGTAGTGAATGAAGGCTTTCATTGTCGGCGTAGACAGTGCCTTCTATTACTTGATCCAGTATGCTATAGACAAACGTTGGCGCCCTTTCTATTGTTTCTTTGATAATCGAATAATTCTCGGCAGTTACCTTGATCATCATCAATTCCCCTATTCTTTTGATACATCTTTCATACATTATAACGTTGTTAGAAATCATTGGGGTTATTGTTTAATATTTAAATATTGTATAATGAGTACATAAAATTTGAAGGGACTGAATTATGCGCAGATAGCAATATTTTTCATCCAAACTTAATCAATTATGCCTCGGCATAATTGTGTCCGGAATCGGCTTTGTGCCTGCACAAAGAACTCCTTTCCGATTCCGTGACATCCGCCGGAGGCTTTAACTTCTTTCAGCGGGTGTTTGAACACCCGCTGAAAAGTAGCTTTAATCTGCATTCATCTCTCCACCTAAAGAGGTGGGAGAATTCTGTACCTGCTGCTACGCTTTCGGTACAAAAGTGATTTGCTGAAAGAAGTTAAAAACTTGGAGGTAAAGGTATTGATAGAACAAATTCACACAAAAAGATTATATTTAAGAAAAATGAAGATGGCTGATGCACATAGTTTATTTAATATTTGGTCAGACCCGGAAGTTACAAAATTTATGAACATCACTAATTTTACTCATGAAGAACAAGTAAAGGAAATGATTGAACTTTTTGATGAATTAACTGAGGAGCGCAAAGCTATTCGCTTTACCATTATTGAGAAGGAATCTAATGAGATAATCGGCTCTTGTGGATTTAATTCATTTGACGTAGATAATGCCACAGCAGAAATCGGCTACGATCTTGCTAAAGCTTATTGGGGAAAAGGCTATGCGCCAGAAAGTATTTCGGCTTTGATTGATTTTGCTTTCACCACTTTAAACATAAATAAAATTGAAGCAAAAATTGAGCCTGGTAATATAAATTCTATAAAAGTAGTAGAGAAATTGAATTTTGCTTTCGAAGGAACATTTAAAGAATATGAAGAATCAAAAGAATCTTCTTATGATATTAATGTTTATTCTTTATTTAATAGTTAAAATTATTATAGCCAAGAATGTTATCGTATTAACATTCTTGGCTGCTTTAGTTACTTAATCGGAATCCAAATTTCAGAATTAAGATCAGGACTTAAGAGAACTTCGTCTGAATAAGTATGTACAAATAAGTAGGATGTTAAAATTCCCTATGCTTTTTAATATAAATAAGAGTACAGAGAACGTCAGACACTATAACCTATTTAAAATATATTCAATAAATCAATTGGCTTTTCGATGATATAGTCATACTCCTCTGGCTTACCAAAACCATATGAAGCAAAAACAAAGGGGATTCCTACAAACTTAGTGGCCAGCATATCCCCCTGTGTATCTCCCACATATACAGCATTTATTATATGGTTTCTTTCCATAATTAATTGAATGTTTTCACCCTTTGACAAGCCTGTACGCCCCGGATTTTCAAAGTCGAGAAAATATCTCTCTAGTTTATGATAAGCATAAAATGTTTCAATATAGCCCTTCTGACAATTGCTCACAATGAACAAACGGAATTTTTTTGAAAGAGCTAATAAAGTTTCCTCTAACTGTGGATATAAAATGCCGCCATTGTTTAATAAATCATCTTGCTCTTGCTGGCAGCATGCTAAAATAAGCTCCATTTGCTTTTCTTCATCAAGATAATCAAATAATACAGCGGCTATTTCTTTAATTTGTAACCCCATCGTTTTAGATAAATCTTCTTCGGTTATTTTTCCTTTACCAAAAGAAGACGCCTGAACTACCTGCGTCCATGATTGCGCTACTGTTTTTCTTGAATCCCAAAGTGTCCCATCCAAATCGAAAATAATGCTATCTATGTCCATATGCAACCTCCTCTATCAACATTATACAAAATATGGATGTTGAGAAGTGCAAAAATTTCTCTAAAGGAGAGTTTTTGTTTAAGATACGATGTTTACTATGTTGGGTTACGCTAAATATCACTAAAAAAATGGATTTGGCAAACTAATCGTTTACCAAATCCATTGTATCTTTATTGAATCGGAATCCAAATTTCAGAGTATGAATCAGGGCTATATGCATCTTCATCAGGATAAACTTCAAGTTCAGCTGTTCCTGCTGGTTTATATGGATTAGATGGGAACCACTCTGAGTATATTTGTTTCCAAGTATTTTGCATCGCATCTGGCATAGGGCCATGCACCTCAAAGATAACCCATTTCGATGCAGGTACCTCCATTGCTAAAAGATTTTCTCCCACTTCCCCTACATGATCCGTAGCAATCCAGTAATCAATGAAACCATTTTCCCCCTGGCTTGTATTTGGTACACAAACACCTAGCACCCCTTTGATGCTTCCGTTATTTAATTGGATAAGTTGATTATCGAAATTTTTCGAATTCATCTCATTCCAAAAATGAGGAATGCCTTGCAAGTTCTCACCATTTTGAGAATTATATGTTCTTTTTACCCCTACTACTTGAAACTTTTCTTTTTCTACGATTTTATACTTCATTGGTTCTGCTCCCTTCAGGCTTACCTGGATGACCAGGCGATTGTATGATTGTAGTTGTCCTTGCTTCTTTCTTGCTTCACTAGGCGTTAGTTGATGCTGCTTCCGAAACGCTTTTGTGAAAGCTTCAGGAGAGTCGTAGCCATATTTGTAGGCGAGATCGATTACTTTCTGCTCTGTATTTATTAACTCCTGTGCAGCTAATGTTAGCCTTCTACGTCTTATATAATCTGCAATAGACATATCCGTTAAAATCGAGAAAGTCCGTTGAAAATGAAAGACCGAAGAATTAACCTCTCGTGCAATTTGCTCCATTGTGATGTCATCTAATAAATGCTCTTCGATATAATTAATTGCTTTTTGAATCGACTCAATCCAACTCAATTGCTCTCACTCCTTGTTTATAGTTTAAAACATCAAAATAAGTTATTCCTGTCTTTTTATGCTAACGTTGGACTGGTTAAAAAGAAAGCTTTATTTTCACCATAGCGTGGTGTTGATTTCCGTTCAGACTCGGCGCTTTGTTGTTGCTGTCGCATAGAGCTAAGCTTCCTGAGGCGTCCGATGAGCCACTGATCCCCAAGGAGTAAGATCAGTCTCCACTCCAATCAACCTATATGCAAGAATCTACAAAAGCCATACCTATTTTTGGGATAATATAGGTTAAAATTAGTATATAAAATTGGATTGGAGGTTTTGATTATGGGTAAATGGCAAGGAGCTGCAGGAATTTGCTTAAATGAAGAAAATCAATTATTAATGGTTTTGCAAGGTACTAAAGAGGAAGTAAAAACATGGTCAGTACCATCTGGTGGAAGAGAAGCTACTGAGAATTTTGAGGCATGTTGTATCCGCGAAGTGTATGAAGAAACAGGATTTGTAGTAGACATCGTCAGAGAAGTATTACATAAAAATAATGATGTAGTAGAAGTGCGTTATTTCGAAACAAGCATTACCGGTGGACAAATGACGATACATGATCCCGATGAATTGATTTATGAAATTGCGTGGAAATCAAAAGATGATTTACTAGATTTAACATTAACTTTCCCTGAAGATAGACAATTTCTATTATCATTATTTCCATAAAACCTACCACAATAAATGATGAGAAGCTTGGTGCTTGGCATTACCTCAATCGCGGATATTTATGTTTCTTCCGCGGGTATTTCCCTTTCACCCGCGGGTAAACACTTATATTATGATTATTTCATTTTTACTTTTTCAACGGCCGCTTCATATATCAATTCATTATCGATTTTAATATATTGATTTTTCGCTGCCTTACAATAGCCTTCTTGTTCTAAAAAATCCTTCAACTCAGATTTTTTCGCAAAAATTTTTTCAATGACATTCTGCTCCACTGTAGTTTCATCTGATTTTTTAGCAATTGATACCCAATATATTTTTGACAATATATTTCCCCCTTTGAATCAATTATTTATAAATAATTAAAGCTGAATGTATAACTGTATGTTCCCCTATATATAACGTATTGTATTTAATATCCACTATTAAATAATCGCTTAAATCTGATAGAGCGTTATTAATATCATGTTCAAATTGTACAATGTCATTATTTTGGATCGTTACTACTTGAGTCGCTTGCGTCATACATTTTCCCCCTTTTCTTCTAATCATAGTTTAAAAGGAATTATTTGTCACAAAAATATTATCTCAATAGGAGAAGCCAAAGAGTCAAAGTACCGTAGCCCATTTAAAATAGTATTTCATATCGTCCCCTAATAAATATGAAATCAAACAATCCAAAAGAAGCTGTTTTAATTTTAAATTCTCTCACTTATATAAATTAATAAAAATAGGGAAATAACAACTTATACGGTAATATATTTAAATCCGAGTTTTTATAAATTAACATTAGTCTAAATGGAGAGATTCAAATTGAAAATAATAGAGAGAACGATAATACTATCATGTGCTGCCATATTCCTTTTCATTGTTTTTAAAGCCGTATACAATGGTGTACAGTCAAATAGATCTTTAATTAAACCCCAAAGTACAAATTATTATCAAATAATCGATAAGGATTTCAATAAAACAGTAGATGTACCTTTTACTAGTATTAACTCATATAGAGGGAATGCTGACTATATTTATATGAGCGTAGATCAAAAGAGTCCTTCTCTTGACAATAAGATTGTTCAATATAATCGCAAGACTCAAAAATGCACAACCATTTTTAACAGTAAATTCAAATTACCATCAGTTCAAGGGATAGAATTAAATGAAAATTGGTTATTGTGGGTAGATACCGATGAAAATGGAGGGTATCTGAATCCGTATTTTATGAATTTAAAGACGCAAGAAATTCAACCATTAACAAAAGAAAATGAAGAAAATGTTATTAATGATTTCCCCATACTAATTGGAGACTACGCAACTTGGATTAAAAAGGACAGAAAAAGTGAGAATGCGGAAGTTATGCTTAAGAATCTCAAAACAGACGAAACTATTAGTATAATTAAATCAAATAGCATTACATTCAGAAATATGTCTTTGTCTGCAAAGGATGGAAAAATATTATTTACTGATGAAAAAGATCATTTTGGATACCTCTATTTGTATGATGTGAAAAGTAAAGAAATAAAAGAATTTAAGAGTTCGTATGAATTCATTGGTTGGGCAAGGCTTTTAAATGATCAACAATGGGTTTATCTAACATTTGACGAACCATCTGAACCATCAACTGGTGACGGTAAGCTAATTTTTTATGACGCTTCAACCAATCATACGCAAGAAGTTGTTTCGAATATTGATAGTGTAAGTGAACTTATCACCGATTTTAATAATCAAGTATTTTTATATTTCAATGATAATGGATACTATATAAAATTTAAGATAAAGGATCATCTATTAGTTGAGGATGGTTTGTTAGAATTACATTATTTTTTTAGATTTTCAGCTGAAAATGGTGCTTATATCTATGACCAAGAACTTCCAAATAAAAAATATAATTTAGTTATTCAAAGTAAGCAATTTAACTAAAAAAGGCTATCCCTATCAAAGAAAGATTGAGATGGCCTTTTTCTTTATAAAATTTGAAAGACATTTTCAAAAAAAGTATTGGAGCACCAAGCCCCAACACTCTCCTTCTAATACATTTTTAAATATTCTTCCCGCTCCCAGTTATGGACACGTGTACGGTATTTATTCCATTCTATTTCTTTAGCAGCCGTGAATTTTTCAAAGATATGATCTCCAAGCGCTTCACGTACGATATGATCCATTTCTAATTCAAGGAGTGCGTATTCCAATGACGCTGGGAGACTATCGATACCATTCAATTCACGTTCAGCTCGTGACATTTTATAAATATTGCGATTTACAGCATCCGGTGGTGTGAGGTCTTTGCGAATGCCATCGAGCCCAGATGCTAAAATAACAGCCATCGCTAAATAAGGGTTCGCTGCTGGATCAACTGATCGTAGCTCGATCCGTGTTGATAGTCCTCGTGAAGCTGGAATTCGAATAAGTGGTGAACGGTTTTGTGCAGACCATGCTACATAGCATGGAGCCTCATAGCCCGGCACTAATCGTTTATAGGAATTAACTAGCGGGTTTGTGACAGCTGTAAAACCATGCACATGTTTTAGTATTCCCGCCATAAAGCTACGTGCTGTTTGGCTTAATTGCAATTCTGCACGTTCATCATAAAACGCATTTTTATCCCCTTCAAATAATGATAAGTTAAAATGCATTCCAGAACCGTTAACACCAAATAGTGGCTTTGGCATAAAGGTTGCATGTAGTCCATGCTGTGCAGCTATTGTTTTTACAACAAGCTTAAACGTTTGAATATTATCACATGCTTCGATTGCACTTGCATACTTAAAGTCAATTTCATGTTGACCAGGTGCAACCTCATGATGTGATGCCTCAATTTCAAAGCCCATTTCTTCTAACTCTAATACGATATCACGTCGACAGTTCTCCCCTAAGTCAGTAGGAGCTAAGTCGAAATATCCTCCACTATCATTTAACTCAAGTGTTGGATGCCCCTTTTCATCTAACTTAAATAAGAAAAATTCTGGCTCTGGTCCTAAATTAAATGAGCTAAAACCTAATTCCTCCATCTCCTTTAAAACCCTCTTCAGATTGGAGCGTGGGTCGCCTTCAAATGGTGTACCATCAGGTCTAACAATATCACAGATCAAACGAGCCACTTTGCCTTTTTCAGCAGTCCAAGGGAAGATTACGAAAGTATCACGATCAGGACTCAAGTACATATCTGATTCCTCAATACGTACGAAACCTTCAATTGATGAACCATCGAACATGATTTTATTGTCCAATGCTTTTTCTAATTGGCTAACTGGTACTTCAACGTTTTTTATCGTTCCTAATATATCAGTAAATTGCAGGCGAATAAATTTCACATTTTCTTCCTTAACACGGCGTTTAATATCTTCTATCGTATAATGTTTCATTTTCCACCACTCCAATGTAAATTTAATTAACACGGTTTTTTATAACTGTTTTTAAAATACATTAAAAGATTGAAAAACACAATACATATGTAAGGTTTTATTACATGCATTTTTTCGAATATATTTATCTTTTTTTCAGATGGATAGAATCACCTTCTCTTTCCGGCTTGCATTTAAGGTCTTTAGACTCATCATAGTGTTTTAGATCAATTATACCTCGACATAATTGCGTCCGAAATCAGCTTTGTTCATAGGCCTGCAGTAAAAATTAAAGTAGGTTGCATTCCTAAAACGGAACACAACCTACTCTCTTTAATATTGTAAAAGCATATTTACGAACACAACGATAATCACAAAAGGTACTACTATTAACATTAAAAATCGATATATTAAATAGAACCCCTGCCCCATTTGACTTCCTATTAATAATTCCTTCTTCACAAATTCTTTATCAACTACATAAGCAATAAAGATAGCAATCAATAAGTTACCCAACGGAAGCATTAAATTAGAAACTAAAAAGTCAGTTGCATCAAAAATTGTTTTTCCAAAGATTGATACGTCCGCTAATGTACTTGATGAAAGTGCTGCAGGAATCGCTGCAATAATGACTACTACACCTAGTAGCATCGTCAATGCAAAACGAGACATACGCCCCTTTTCAATAAATGCCGCTACGATAATCTCATATAAACTGAAGGAAGAAGTTAGCGTTGCGAATAAAAACAATAATAAAAACATCGCTAAGAATATTTCACCAAATGGCATTTGACTAAATGCTGTTGGCAGAACCATAAATAGTAAGCCAGGTCCTGATGCTGGCTCTAAATCAAAAGCAAATACAACAGGGAAAATTGCTAATCCAGCTAAAAACGATACAAGCACAGTTAGAAGAACAACGGAGCCTGCAGAATTAGGTAAGCTCACATCTTTCTTTAAATAGGAGCTGTACGTCACAAGACAAGAAAATCCTACCGCTAAACCAAAGAAGGACTGCCCTAACGCTTCTAATAAAGCCTTCCCAGTTATATTGGAAAAGTCAGGCCACAAGAAGAATTTAACCCCCTCCATTGCCCCATCTAATGTTAAAGCCCGTACAACAAGCACAATAAACATAAGGAATAATAAAGGCATCATCCACTTACTGGCCTTCTCTATGCCATTTTGCACACCAAGTGAAATGACTAGTACATTGACCAGTGTAAACAATCCTAAACCTAATAATGTAATCCAAGGTGTTCCTATAATCTTTCCAAATAGTTCACTAGGATCAATAGCAGGGTCAATAACAGCCCCAGTCACACCCAGGCCACTATATATAAAAATCCAACCTCCTACAACACTGTAAAAAGTTAATAATAAAAAACAACCAAGCACACCTAAACGACCAACCCAGGCCCATCCTGCTTTCGTCGGTGCAATTTTTTTATATGCAGTCACAGCCTCAGACTGTGTACCACGACCTAAAATATATTCTGATAATAACATCGGTAAACCAATCAACAATGTAAATAGAACAAAAATAAGGAAAAACGCTCCCCCACCACTTTGTCCAGTAACATAAGGAAGCTTCCAAATTGCTCCTAGTCCTATTGCAGCTCCTGCCGATGCTAAAATAAAGCCTAATTTACTAGACCACTGACTCTTTTTTTCACTCATCTCTTCAAACTCCAACTCCTCTAATAACCTAAACTCTTCCTTATTCTACATGAAAATACTATAGTTTACTAGATGTTACTTTTGCGCAATAATATCCAACACTTCTATAATTCTATCTATCTTATAATCAATTATGCCTTGGCACAGTTGCGTCCGGACTCGGTTTTGCAGATGTTTTTTTGCGCGAAAGCGTAGCGGCAGCAGCATGATGTTGGTCACTCAGTCGTTGCCACAGGGCATGGCGTTCTTAAACTGCATTCCTCGATTTCAGCGGATGTTTGGACTCCCGCTGAAAAGCGACTTAAAACTTTATTAACCTCAATTCAAGAGGTGAGAGAGTTCTGTAACTGCCGTTTCACTTTCGTTACATAAAACACCTTACTGAAAGAAGTAAAAAAACCTCGAGCGTTTAACAGCTCGAGGTTTCATGCTAATTATTTTGTTAAATACATAGAACGCTGATTGTTAATCCATTTACGCATTGTTGTAAATAGTAATGCCATAATGATAGTAATTAAAATACCTTTCACAATGTTAAATGGCAAAATACCAGCTACGATCATTTTATATAGTGAATCACCTACAACAGGCTCCATACCTAAAAAGTAAGTGTACATAGGTAAAAATACCGCATAGTTAAGAATGCTCATTCCAACTGCCATTATGATTGTTCCAGCAGCTAAACCTCCGATAAGGCCTTTAACTGTTTTGGAGCGATTAAACACAAAGCTCACTGGTAGTATAAATAAAATACCTGTTACAAAGTTCGCGATATGTCCTACTGGTACTCCCGTTGGCGTGCCAGAGAAAACCCAGTCCAACACATTTTTAAAGAATTCTACTAAAATACCAGCTACAGGTCCCATTGTGATCGCTGCTAGTAATGCTGGCATATCACTAAAGTCTACTTCCAAAAACGCTGGAAATGGTGGAATTGGGAAATTAAAAAGCATTAATAAAAACGAAATACTGCTCAGCATGCCAATCGTAATATACGATTGAAGTTTAACATTTTTCTTCATAGAAAACTCTCTCCTCTTTGCTGATTCAATCTCGCAAGAAGAAAGGTTACGACCTAATCAAAAATTATCATGAAAAAACCCTTATGCAAAAGAGCATAAGGGAGAATAGGCATGATTAATAAACGCCATTAATTAACTATTTTAGAGCGGACGTTGTGTGAAGCCACATCGAAAAAACGCTCGTTCATAGCTAAATTCATAACAATGAATGACGATCGTACCTCCATCTTCTCCCATCCAGACTATAACTGTCGGCCTTGGAATTGCACCAAGTCAGCCATGCAAAAAATTATTTGCACAGGTCGCGGGCTGAAGAGCCTTTCGTAAATCATTCGAGCTAATATGCCTTTAAGGAAACATTAGCGATTTACAACTCTATTACCGCCGGTCGGGATTTACACCCTGCCCCGAAGATGAATCAATATTTTTTTTATTTCATAGCCTTACTATAATGAATTATTAGAGAAAAGTAAATAGCTTTGCTTAAAAAATCCCGATTAATCTTGTATGCTTTATAAATACATTGTAAAATCTAGAGATTTTCTGCATCTCCCATAGATTATTAGTCCACCTAGCTTCTTTACTATTGGAGTCATAAAATAACAAAAGCATTCACGCACATATAGCGCGAGAATGCTCCAAAATTTATTTATGTTCTGTTCATCTATTTGTTGTTATGTTATTTATTGCATATATCGTTTATTGGCTCCTACAGGCTTTGGTAAGAAATTTTTTAAATCAAACCCCTCCCAGCTCTCCTGTACAACATTGTCTAGACGTATTTGTTGATCAAAGCTTGCAGCAGTTAACATCATAGCTTCAATTAATTGAGTTGCACGGACCGCTTCCATTGTCGTTAAATCAAGCGGCTCATCAAATGTTACAATAACGCCTTCTGCTTCCTCTTTCACTGTGTATGTTACATTTTCCGGTACAACTGGAATGTATACATCATCGTTTTTATTCCGCATATCGGTAAGAGCTTCAGTTACTGTGGAAAAAGTTTTGCGAGAATCGGGTGATAAATATTCAGTTCCATTTTCATCTTTATATAAATAGTAATTAAAATGATTTGAGCTGGTTAATGCCATAGGATTACTTAGCTCTTCATCCTTGGAAAATTTATAGGGTGTACCATCAGGATTTTCAAACTCAACAGCTTTATACACTGAGCCTGAGAATGTATCCTTTAATGTCCCTAAGTATTCATTAATATTTGCTGAAGCAACATCATAATCATTTTCCTTCGGCAATACATGAACTAGTTTATCGTCCTTCTCCTTCAATTCCCCTTTATATGGATGGTAGTTAGTAAAACCGTTTGCTGTCTCATCAATTTGTGGCGCATACTTTTCATACATTTGTAATGTTGTAGGCTTTTTCTTCGGAAAATCAGTAGCAACTCGTTCATTTGAAACGATATACGTCATCGGTACGCTTTTCTTATCACGATTTGCCAAACCAATATGGAACACTACTGCATCTGTTAAATCTTCCTCATAAACAGATGATCGTAGAGACATGAACCGTGAATGTTCTGCTACTATGTTGGATTCCATAATCTTATCACGGTTGACAGAGCTTTTCGCTGCACTACTATCCTGCAATGTTGAATATTGAGAGGTTTCAGGAGCATTAGCCTGGTCCATTTTTGTATTATCATTATTATTTATAAACATGGAGCCCGTAAGTACTGTTAATGCGAAAATAGCTGCAACACTCATAAAGATCGGCCATTTACGAACTTTCTTCTTTGTTGTTGCTGTCTCGATACTTTCTTGTTGCGTAGGAATACTGTTTTGCTGCTCTTGCAATGTTATTTCATCATCTATTGGTTGTTGTATTGCTTCTTGAAGATGGACATTATCCTGTAAGCGAGCATCTGCCAATAATCGGTTTAATATTTCTTCTTTCGAACGGCGGTCAGAAAGCTTAGGGGCATTATTCAATACATGTTCCAGTTGGTCATCATCGAATTGGTTATGTGTCATTGCCGTTTCGCCTCCTGTTCTCTAACCTGTTGTAGCTGTTGCCTTAAAAATTTAATGGCACGATGCTGAGTGGTTTTTACCTTCGCTTCTGTCCAATCTAGTATTTGCGCTGTTTCTGCAATCGATAAATCTTGAAAGTAGCGCATAATAATGACCATTTTTTGATCACCTGTACAGTGTTCAAGTGCTGATTGTACCTGCATAAATTCATCACTGGCCTGCAGCACGTCTTCCGGTGATGGTGTGGTTGAACGTAGCTGTTCCGTTTCCCAATCAAAAAAATCAAGTGAATGCTTTTGGCGTACAGCTTGCTTTCTAAAATGATCAATAGCGACATTTTTAGCAATAGCAAATAGCCAAGTCTTCTCGGTGCTATTTCCTGCGAACTGATCATATGAGCGCAATACACGAACATAAACCTCATGCGCTAAATCCTCAGCAAGTGTACGGTTTTTTACTAAATAAATAAGAAACTGGAACACGTCTTGATGATATGCATCGTATAATCGATGGAACACGGAGTCATTCAAAGCACTCCACCCCCGTTCTATTTATATTTGTCGTCTAAATGTTTACAGAAGTTACATCCAATTAATACCACTCTATCAATTATGCCTTGGCATAATTGCGTCCGGAATCGGCTTTGTGCTTAGGCCTGCAGGATGCAGGTCAGTTAGCCGTTATCGCATGGATGCGATGATTTTAGGCTAACATCCTTTAAAAACTCCTTTCCGATTTCCGTGACATCCGCCGGAGGCTTTAGGCCAACACGAAGTTGGTCACTCAGTCGTTGCCACAGGACGTGGCGCTCTTAGACTGAGTTCCTCTATTTCAGTAGATGTTTGGACACCCGTCGAATAGTAACTGAAACCCGCATTCATCTCACCATCTACAGAGGTGGGAGACTTCTGTACCTGTCGCTACGCTTTCGGTACAAAAGACAATTGTAACTGTGTTTCACTTACGTTACAAAAGACACATTGCCGAAAGAAGTTAATAGTATTAATCAAAAGGTAAATAAAATGTGAAGGTAGTCCCCTCTTTCAGCACACTGTCAACCATAATATTGCCTGAATGTGCCTTGACAATATTTCTAGCAATAGCTAAACCTAGGCCAGTTCCGCCTTTAGAACGCGTACGTGCTTTATCTGCTTTATAGAAACGTTCAAAGACAAATGGTAAGTCCTCTTGTGGGATACCATGCCCTGTATCCTGGACAGATATCTTGGCAAAGGTTGGCTCCTGCTCAACCTTCACTGTTACTGACCCTTCATCAGTATGACGGAGAGCATTATCAACTAAATTCGTTAATACTTGTTCAATTCGATCCTCATCTATACTAATCGTAGCTTCATCATTAAATTCACTGTCAAATATTAGACCAACATGTTTCTCTTTTGCAACCTGTGCAAATTTTTGAGTAATGCGTTCAAATGTTGAATTAATTGGGAGTTCATCCTTGTAAAGCGTCATATGCCCCGATTCCATACGCGCAAGGTCTAATAAATCTGTTACGAGGCGTCCCATACGTTTCGATTCATCATAAATAATTTTTGTAATCTCATTACGTTCTTCTTGATCCTGAATAAAATCATCATCCATTAGAGCCTCTGAATAACCTTGGAGCATTGAAATCGGCGTCCGTAGCTCATGAGAAACATTGGCAATAAAGTCTGAACGCAGTTTTTCTAAACGATGCTGCTCAGTCATATCACGAATAACCGCGACCGCTCCACGTATCGACTCCTCACTATAAAGAGGGCTAATCGTAAACGTATAGTAACTTCCATCCATCTCAATTTCTTCTTCAAGCTTATCCTCAAACATCAGTACATGATCGAGCATATGATAAAGCTCAGGCGGAATTGGCTTCGCACTTTGTGATCCCTTATTGACAAACCACTTTTGCATTAAACGTTCCGCTGGTGGATTACTTAACAATATTGTACGATCACGATTAAATGTAATAACTGCATCTGTCATCGATGTTAATATATTTGAAAGCTGTTCATTTTCTTGATTGATCACTTCTAGATTATGTTTCAATTGACGGCCCATTTGATTGAAGGCAACTGCAAGCTGGCCAATTTCATCATTTTGTGTAGTCGGCATCTTAGCTTCAAAATTCCCTTTAGAAATTTCAAACGCCAGCTCACGCATTTTACGTAATGGTGACGTAATTCGTGATGAAAGGAAAAACGCAAAAAATGTCGTCAGTACAAAGGCAATGAACGCAGATAAAAAGACAATTTTCGTCGTCTCTTTCGATGTTTTATGCAGCGCATCCGGGCTTTGATAAATAAAGACAGCCCCATGTACAGCATTTTCCACATTTAGTGGGAAACCAAGCACAACATACGATTCCAACTTTTCTTCGTCTGTGGAAGACGGCATCATCATTTCCCTAATAATCGGTTTATCTGATTGAAAAACTTCTTGGAACGATTTATTGGCTAAAATCATATCCTGGATTTCTTTTTTATTTACACCTTCCTGCATAGCGAAAGAAACACTGTCGTGGTTAATAGCAATAAGTGCATTAGTACTTTCAGGTAAAATATCTTTTAATAATTCCGAAGTCGACTCTGCTGTTTCATTATCATCTACTATACTTGCAACTGTTGCTGCAGTTTGACGCAAGGAACTTTCTGCTTGTTGCATATGGTAATTTTGAAGAAACTCAAGCATTAGAACCGTGAAAACAAACAATACAAATGAAACGAGAAGCAATATGGTTACCCATAGCTTCCCGACAACACTATTCCATATTCTATTCATTGACAACCTCAAACTTGTAGCCAACGCCCCATACAGTAACAATCATTTTTGCAGCGTTTTCAGATACACGGTTGAGCTTTTCTCGTAAACGTTTTACATGAGTGTCAACTGTACGTAAGTCGCCAAAGAAATCATAATGCCAAACTTCTTTTAGTAATTGTTCACGGTCAAATACTTTGTCTGGTGATTTAGCTAGGAAATAAAGTAATTCATACTCTTTAGGCGTTAAATTTACTTCAATACCCTCTGCTGTTACACGGTGTGCATCATGATCAATCATTAAATGTTGGAACACAACTAAATCTTTTGAAGAAGAAGCATTTGTCGAAGGTGAGAATGCTTGTGAACGACGTAATATCGCCTTCACACGTAACACAACCTCACGAGGACTAAACGGTTTTACAATATAATCATCTGCTCCTAGCTCAAAGCCTTGTACACGATTCGCTTCCTCGCCTTTTGCAGTTAATAAAATAATCGGTGTTGCTGCTCGTTCACGGATTTCCGCACAAACTTCAAGCCCGTCTTTTTCAGGCATCATAATATCTAATAAAATACAGTGATACTCTTTTTCTAAAGATTTTTCGATCGCTTGTTCACCATTTTCTGCCTCGTCAACAAGGTACCCTTCTCGCTCTAAATACATTTTTAATAAGCGTCGAATACGATCCTCGTCATCTACTACTAATACTGAAATATTTTCTGACACTTTCACGATCCCTCTCTTCTAATCTTTCTCTACCTTCTATTGTACATGGTACTGCACATAATGAAAAGAAAAGAAAGCCCCCTTGCCACAGCAAGAAGGCTCTTCTTTCTAATACTAGCGACGTAAAAATCTCATATATGCTCAAATTAATCTGTTTTTATTTTATCAAATTAGTTTAAGCTGAAGCGTATGAGTGTAAACCTGCAAGAATCAAGTTAACAGCAATTAAGTTGAATAAGATAATCCCAAAACCAATTAATGCTAACCATGCAGATTTTTCACCTTCCCAGCCTTTTGATAAACGTAAGTGTAGGAATGCTGCATAGAATAACCACGTAATAAGTGCCCACACTTCCTTCGGATCCCATCCCCAGAAACGACTCCACGCAAGTTGTGCCCAAATCATTGCAAAGATTAAAGCCCCTAACGTAAATACTGGGAATCCAATTAACACTGAGCGATAACCAATTTCATCGACTAATTGTAAATTCACTCGTTTGACAAAAGGTTGGAAAATCGCGCTAATTCGACGTCGTGCAATTAATCGAATTAATAAGTATAAAATTGATCCTACTAATAATGACCAAACAACTGTTGTTAATTTCTTCGCATTAATAAGCCCAGGCATTTCTACTAACGGAGACATGCCATGTTCTTCCACTGCCTTATATTCATTCATACCAAATAGTGGCGGCATATTGTATTCAATTTGACGTTCATTACCCTCTTTATCTACATAAGTATATGTTGAATCGTAATCCATCATATTAAAGATTGATGTAGCAACTACGAAACCAACGACTACCACAAGGAAGAACATTACCGCTTCTAACCAGAAACGTTGTTTAGAAGGCTTCTTTAAATCAACTACTTTTAATAAATATATTAGTCCTGCTACCGCACTAATTGCTAAAATTGATTGGCCTAAAGCAGCTGTAATAACATGAATCGTTAACCAGTAACTTTGTAAAGACGGCACTAAAGGACTTACCTCTTTCGGGAACATCGACGCATAAGCAATTATTAATATCGCCACAGGTAATGCTACCAAGCCGAGAGCTGGCACGCGATAAATAAAATAAATCAATATGAATGCCCCAACAATGAACATTCCGAACGCAGTCGTAAATTCAAACATATTACTAACTGGTGCATGCCCTGAATAAATCCAACGAGTGACAAAATAACCAAGCTGTGAAAGTAAACCTATAATTGTTACACCGATTGCAACCTTACCCCATTTTTCGGTATTTTTGCCTGTTGCATTCGATTGTTTTATCGAACCACCAAATAATAATGTTGCAACTAGGTAGGCTATGAATGCTACAAATAATAGGTTTCCACTTATGTCAATCAAACTCATAAGGTGTTGTCACCTTCCTTTTTCTTTGTGGATTTCTTGACATCTTCTGACTTATCTAACTGATCTTCATATGGTGGTAGACCAGCAAATGTAGTGACAGTATCTAAATCTTTTTTCATACTGAACATATTTTTATTCACATGGGCAGCCATCAACACTCGACCATTTGGTTCCACCTGTAACCATAAACGTCGGTGGTTCCAATATGAGCCAATTACTACACCAATCATGAAAATAATACCGCCGACAAATAAAATCGGTATCGTACTATCCTTACGAATTGTAAAGTTTGATGAATTACGCATCTCTGCTCCTGCGAATTTCATTCTATATTTGTTTTCACCAAGTGGTTCAAGTGGTGGCTTCCTGATTTCTACAAAGCTTACTTCACCTTTTGGAGTTTCTGGTGTTATCATTCTAAATAAAAATGCTGGATTATTTGGTATTGATGTTTTTGTCTGTGGTTCACCATTTTCAAAACCAGAAAAATCTGGTGTATAAACAAGAATCTGTACTGAAGAACCATTTCCTAAATCATATTCTTTTTTAGGATTCGTTAAATCAATTTCAATTTGACCTAGTGAATCATCTTCTGTTGCTTTATTTACTAAGTCAAAATTCATCTGTCTCAATTCATTAAGACGATAATTCATTTGATAAAGCGCAAAACCGCTTTCTTTTAACGGGTGATTAACACGAATAGAGTAATCTCTCAATTTTTCAAGATTGTCTATATCCCCAGGAATAGCTCCCTCAGGTTGTTTGTATAGTGTGACGTCTGTTTGATAGTTTTTCGCCTTAACATTTACACCTTGGTTTGTTTGCTCGTCCTGAGGCTTATCGCCATGGGTTTCCAAAATGAATTTATTATTTTTAATAAAATAGCCATCCATCCCCGGTATAGCTCGTGTCTCACCTTCGCGGATCCAAATCGTCTCATCCACATAAAAACCAGGTACTAAGCGCAACATAACACCTGCTAAAAAGATAATGAGACCGACATGGTTTATGTATGGGCCGTACCGAGCAAAACGACCGCGCTCTGCTAACAGCGCACTTCCATCACGACGAACGTGATATTTTAATTCAGTCATTTTTTGCTCAACTTTATCTAACGTTTCATCCGGGTTTGACACTTGTCCTTCCCCAATGATACGTTGACGCTTCATGAAACTTTCATGACGTTTAACGCGTTGATTTTTTAGAGACTTATGCAATGGTAACCCACGGTCTAAACTCGCAACAATAATGGATATCGCAAGCATACCCACTAAAATTTGGAACCACCAAGTGCTATACAAATTAGAAAGTCCTAAACTATTATAGAGTTTGCCAAAGAAGCCATACACTTTCTCATAATACTCCGCTTTACTAGGTTCCGGGGCATTAACATACATCTCTTGCGGTAATATTGTTCCGATTGACGCAGAGACCAACGTAATAATAATTAGGGCAATACCCACTTTTACATTCGAGAAGAAATTCCAAACTTTATCGATGACTGTTTTATTATACGTTTTTGAACGAATCGCCGTACCATCGTAACGCATATCAACAACTTTTGTTTGTTTACCTTCCTCAGTTAAAGGACGACCACATTTCTCACAAAGCTTCGTGCCATATGGGTTACTATGACCACAAGCACAAATGATGTTTTCCATAGTCATTTACTCCTTATTTCGGTTTCACTAATTCCATGTACGAAGCAATTTTTTCCTCCGTCAATTCACCAGTAACAATTTTGGCTACTTTACCATCTGGGTCAATAAGGAGAGTTGCAGGTAAATTACCTACATTGTAAGCAGTCATTACGCTTTTCGTTTTGTCAATAACTACTGGGAACGTTAATTCGTGTCTATCGACAAAATTCTGTACTTCAAAATCTGTTTGTGCAATATTAACCGCCAATGTTTGTACACCCTGATCTTTATAAACTTTATACTGACGGTCCATTGCAGGCATTTCCTTTTCACACGGCTTACACCAAGTTCCCCAGAAGTTCAAAAACACTCCCTGCCCTTTATAATCAGATAACTTATGTTTCTCGCCGTTTAAATCTACTAACGTGAAGTCTGGTGCTTTAGAGCCTACTGCTAATAACTCTACCTTATCCTTTGTCGCTGTTCCGTATACCGTGTAACCAATTGCTAATACTAAGACTGCTAAAATAATGGTACGAATGACGAGACGTTTTTTCTTTTTCTCCAAGTTAATAAACCCCCTATCAATTACGGCTTAGAGTAACTCCTACTGACGCTAAGCTTTTCATACAAACATTCATATGTATAGATTTTACTGTTTCTTTTTTTACGACATTTACATGTTTGTCAAATTTTATATTTGTCATTCACTTGTGCGTCAAACACAACCTTACAAATCATGGAAACGATTTCATCAGGATGCAACAATTTTAGGTAAAGCTATTCTCACCTATTATAGCAAAATGAAGCACAAACACTTAGCTAATAATTATGAATGATTTATGAACGATTTCACTAATAAGAAAGTGAAAATATTACTATTGCACATAGAAGTATTTCACTTTCTCTTAGTATTTACTCATTTATCCGATTTTTCCTGTCTCCGCTAACACTCGCAATTGCTTCACTTCATGCTTTGATAATTCACGATATTCTCCTGGAGATAGTCCAAATAAATCTAAAAAGGCAAAGCGTTCACGTTTTAGTTTAACAACAGGAGTACCGATCGCCTCGAACATGCGACGCACTTGACGATTTCGACCTTCGTGGATCGTAATTTCACAGATTGCTTTACCTGCGTTTTCATCAAATGAAGTCATACTAACCATTGCAGGAGCTGTTTTGCCATCTTCTAGCTTAATTCCTCGTTGAAGCTTTTTTAAACCTTCAATCGTTGGAACACCTTTAACACGAGCAATATATGTTTTGTCGATTTTAAACTTCGGATGCGTCAGCATATAAGAAAATTCACCATCATTTGTCAATAGCAATAAGCCAGATGTATCATAGTCGAGACGGCCAACTGGGAAAATTCGTTGCGGAATATGCTTAAACAAATCTGTGACAGTTTTGCGTCCTTTGTCGTCTGTTACAGCCGAAATCGTTCCACGTGGTTTATATAGTAAATAATAAACCTTATCCTCTTTCTCAAGCTTCACGCCTTCTACTTCTATCGTATCTGAGTTGGAAACCTTTGTACCTAACTCACGAACTACGACTCCGTTCACTTTAACTTTACCTTCTAAAATCATTTGTTCTGCCTTACGCCTAGACGCCACTCCGGCATACGCAATGACCTTTTGTAATCTTTCCATTCTTTCACCTCTAGTTTTCATTCACGTTGGTTTTGACACCAAACTTTAAACCTCATTCACACATTAGGAATAAGGTTATTTTTCCCGCTAATCTGTGAAAATTATGTCATACTTTTATACATTATTAAAGAAAAACTAATTATGCATAAGTAATTAAATTATTTGAAATAATTTTTATCGACTAGTTTCTGGATAATTCACACTTGATTTTTAGGGGCTATCACCGTAACGTGGGGTTGATTTCCACTCGGGCTGGGGGGGCGGATGAGTCGCTCGTGGCGGCAGATGTTCTTTGCACGAAAGCAAAGCGGCAGCAACAACTGGATGTCTTCCAACTTTTGAATTTTATCGGATCACTTTTACGTTTTATCGACCAACTTTTGAGTTTTATCGACCAACTTTCATATTTTGTCGACCAACTTCTAGATTTTATCGACATCAACCTTTCATAGAGCAAAAAAAGATTCACACACAAAAACTGTGTGTGAATCCTATTACTCTATTTTGTCGCCCAGCCTTCACTCTAAAATTAAATTGCATACTTTTTAACAAATGTCATCCCCAACTTTTGTGAAAACCCTCTCACTTAAGTGATAAACAAAAAAATCAGAGAATCGCTTTTAACGATCCACTGATTCAACTTTTACCGGCACTGCATATATACGCTCTTCACCGAGAAAGATGGACAGTACACCTTCCTTACGTTTTCTAGAAACATGCAACACTTGCCTTACACTTTCTTTTTCTTCTTTATTTAATTGCAAAAGAATTGGTTCCTCTAAACGAATGGAAAGGTTTTTATTGACTTTATATTTACCTTTTTTCACCACTGTTTCAAGGCTGTATTCTTGCCAAACCTTGTTGGCTAAACCCCGATGTACATTCCAGTCATCAGATTCATTCAAAGTGACAACAATACAGGTTTGCCCGTCCTTTTGGAAGGCGGTTGCAAGGGTCCGACCAGCTACCTTTGTAAAGCCTGTTTTTCCGGCAAATGCTGAACCTTTTGCTGATTTCAATGCATTAACAGGTTGTTGTGTCTCATCGCCTATTTCGATGGCAGTCCCTGACCCTTCTCTTAATAAACGGTGTTTATTCTCCCATAACATCCCGTTTTCAGTATTGGCACGATAAAGTACTGTGGAGGCAATCTTCTTGAAAGTTTTATTTTGGAGAGCAATCCTTAACATTTCAGCAGTATCCCTCGCTGACGATAAGTGCTCATCATGGTGCAAGCCAGACGGGTTCATAAATACAGTATTTGTGAGACCAGCAACAACAGCCCGCTCATTCATTAACTTTACAAACCCTTCTACTGATCCGCCGGCGTGTTCTGCTAAAGCTGTTGCTGCGTCATTTCCTGAGCGAAGCATCAAACCATATAACAGTGTTTCTACCGTAACTTTTTCACCTGCCTGCAAGTAAATTGACGAGCCCTCTGCCGTTGCAGCCCTCGGTGAAATAACTACTTCATCTTGAAGATTGCTATTTTCAATAGCAACGAGTGCTGTCCAAATTTTTGTTAAACTAGCAATTGGTAACCGTGCATCACTATTTGATGCAAATAATACACGGCCCGTATCACCATCTAAAACAGCATATCCGCTGCCACCTCGTGCAAAACTGGTTTGAGGAAGCATTAACATTACCACGACTGTCATGAACAATATTAAACGTACTAACCGAAGCAACGAGCCACTCCTTATTAAAAGTAATAGGAAAATATAGATTATATTTATGTTTCAAGCTAAGTAATATACCTTTAAATCTTGTTAATTTACTTTACTCCACTAAATGTTTCTTGGAACTTGGTCATAAATAAATCTGTTTCTTGCTCTGGTTCTACTAACTCTTCTTCAGGTAAAGGCGGCATTTCTTCTATACTATTTAAACCAAAGTAGTTTAAGAATTCCTTTGTAGTACCATATAAAATTGCACGTCCTGTCCCTTCTGAGCGACCAACTTCCTTAATTAACCCTCTAGAAACGAGCGTTTGAATTGGTCTTTCACATTTCACACCACGTAAATCTTCTATTGCTACACGTGTAATTGGCTGTTTGTATGCCACAATAGCCAATACCTCAAGCGAGGCTTGCGATAATGATTGAGCAGTTGGATTTTCTACTAATCTTTGAATGGTATCTGCTAGATCAGATTTTGTTATAAGCTGATAAACCCCAGCTATTTCTTTTATAGCAAGGCCTCTTGCTGAATCTTCTTCATATGTTGTTTTCAACATTTCCATTGTTTGTACGACTAACTCATCTGGTTCGCCTAAAAGTTGTGACAATTGCTTAATGGTTAAGCCGTCGTCTCCAACAACAAATAATAAGGCTTCTATTCTACTCTGTAGCACCAATGTTTTCGTCATCATCCCATTCCTCCTTCTGTAATGTAACTGTTAATTCTTCAAAGTTACCGTCTTGCTCTACGATGACGACCTGACGTTTCATCAGTTCAAGAAGAGATAAAAACGTCAGAATAAGCGTTGGCTTATCTTCATAGGGGAAAAGCTCGGAAAATGATGCACGTCCACCTGTTGTTCGTAATGAATCGACAACCGAACGCATTTGGTCTTTCACCGAGCGTTCTTGTCTCGCTATAGTTGTCTTTAGCGGTTTCTTTAATTTTTTTCTACGCATCAGTTTTTGAAAGGCTCCAAGCATGTCATAGATGTTGACGTTCAAATCAAATAACGCCATTTGCTCATCCGATGCTAACTCTGATAAATCTGCTGGAGGCCGTGTAAATACCTGTGCACGATCTGTTTCAAGTTCTTGCAGGCTACTCGCTGCTTCTTTATATTTCTTATACTCTATTAAACGTTGCACCAGTTCTTCACGAGGGTCTGGGCCGTCGACTTCTAATTCGGCATCTTCAAGCTCACCTTCATGAATTGGCAAGAGCATACGACTTTTAATAGCTAATAATGTTGCAGCCATCACTAAATATTCACTAGCCTCATTTAACTCCAGTACCTGCATTGCATGTATATGGTCGATATATTGTTGAGTAATTTCAGCCATTGGGATATCATAAATATCAATTTCCAATCTGTGAATTAAATGCAATAATAAATCAAGAGGCCCTGAAAAGGCTTCTAATTTTACTTCATAAGACATTGTTTTACCACCCTGAGATTCTATGTTCTTTTAGTATAGTAGAAAGGAGTCCAAAATGCATCCACAGCATCACACTTTATTTATCGACTATTGTGCTTTTTTTAATGGTAATCAAGATTTTTTTGAATGCCATGAAGTTCTTGAGGAATACTGGAAGGAAATTGCTCCAGGTGATAAAGAGCACCCTCTTGTTGGTTACGTACAGCTCGCAACAGGTTTATATCATTGGCGACGCGACAATTTTACTGGCGCTGCGCGAATCTTAGAAAAAGCACTCCATAATTTTCAACATAATATAGGACACATCTTTTTTGACGAAATCGACTACGAAATACTACTAACTCAACTAACAGATTCACTTTCTGCTATCCAAAAGGGCAAGTCCTTTCAAGCATTTCAACTTCCTCTTTCACCCATACTAGAGGAATTAACATTCGCTCACATACAGATTTTACCACCAAGTAACTCTAACTATCTTCTTCATAAACATATGCTTCGAGATCGCTCACATATTCTTGCAGAGCGTCAAGAAAGCAAACAAAGAAAAAGCAGACGTCAATGATCGTCTGCTTCTTCATCGATACAATTTATACATTTTTGAACAAAATTACGTGTTTCCTCTGTTGCACGCATACTTTCATACTGACCAAGTTCTGCCACTTCTTGTAGCATTTCCTTCGCAACACCTTCACCTCTATAAGAAGGGACAACGGAAACATGTTGAATCGTAGCTATATTATCGCTATGTGTTACAAGTCCAACAATGCCAACATACTCATCGTTCTTTTTCCATAAATATAAAACCCAATTATTATCATTTTCATAGGAGTGGATTGTCTCTTTGAGCTTTTTTATGTCTTTTTCGTTAGGCATAAACGAGAGTAGCCCCATTGCTATTTTCTCGAAAGCTTTTTTATATCGAATTAACATATTTGTCTATTCCCTCTTTTTCTAGCTGTACATAATCTTTGACTATCCTACACGATTTGTACTTTTACCGCAAGTCAATTTCTGTCTTACGAACCAGGTCCGAGAATACCTTTAGACGCCAATAGCCAATAGACAACGCCCCACAACAAAATAAAAGTTGAAATGGACGCTAGTAATACCCATTTATTTTTTCTCATATTTACTCACCCTTTTTTAACGTTAGCGGGAGATCGTTTTGTACAATATCTTCATAACTTTCGCGTCGAATTGCTAATTGATGCTTGCCATTTTCTACAAATACAACTGCTGGTCGTGGCACACGATTGTAGTTACTTGCCATAGAATAGCCATACGCACCAGTACAGAAGATTGCTAGCACATCGCCAGAAGCTGCTTCCTGAAGTTTAGCATCAATTATTAATTTATCACCTGATTCACAAAGTTTACCAGCCACTGTATAAGTTTCACTTTTTGATTCTTCTGCTCTACTTGCAATGACCGCCTCATACTTCGCATTATATAATGCCGGACGGATATTATCACTCATACCACCATCAACAGCAATATATTTACGAACATTAGGTACTGTTTTTTGTGAACCAATTGTATAAAGAGATGTTCCTGCATCCCCTACAAGTGATCGCCCTGGTTCAATCCAAATTTCTGGCATCGTTAGACCAAGTACAGTCGCTTTAGTCTTTACAACTGTAATCATATCCTCTACATATACTTGTGGCTCAAGCGGTGCATCTTCCTCAGTATAACGAATTCCGAAGCCCCCACCTAAGTTTAACACAGTACACGTAAAATCGTGAGTCTTGTTCCAATCCGAAATTTTATCAATTAGTTTTTCTCCCGCTAAGCCAAAGCCCGCTGTGTCAAAAATTTGAGAGCCAATATGGCAGTGTAATCCTAGAAGTTCTAGATATTCATGTTTAAAAGTCTGTTGGAAAGCTTCATCTGCTTGACCATTATTTAAGTCGAAGCCAAATTTAGAATCCGCTTGACCTGTCGTAATGAAATCATGCGTATGTGCCTCAACACCTGGTGTGACACGTAATAAAATACGCATTTTTTGCTGACGGCGCTCTGAGATTTCTTGTAAAAGTTGAATTTCATAGAAGTTATCCACGACAATACAACCGATCTTCGAGTCAAAGGCTAATTCTAGTTCAGCGATGCTTTTATTATTACCGTGGAAATGAATGCGCTCTGGAGGGAATCCAGCTTTTAAAGCTGTAAATAATTCTCCACCAGAGACAACATCTAAAGATAGATTTTCTTCTGCCGCTAATTGGTACACAGCTACACATGCAAATGCTTTTGAAGCATAAGCTACTTCTGCTTTTACACCTAGTTTTTTAAACGTATCTATAAAGCCGCGCGCACGCTTACGAATAAGCGCTGTATCATACACAAATAAAGGTGTACCATACTCTTTTGCAAGCTCTAATGTATCTACCTGTCCAATCGTTAAATGACCATCTTCAGAAATCGCTTGTGTTCCATATAAATGCATGTGCATCTCTCCCTTTTCACATCGTTCCATCATGTGATACATTGCACCCAATTTTAGAAAGATTTCGGGCAATTTAGCCTACAATCCTTATTTAGAGGGATATTGCTTCATTCAACAAGTTGCACATGTGTTTTAATATGTGGTGAACCTTTTAATGAATGGAGACAATTTTCGCAAAAATCACAAAATACTATACGTGAACTTTATCACATGAAAAAAACGAGTGCAACGGCTTCTATGATCTTTTTCGCTGTTGGGAATCAACTACATATGGTCTCAAGGCATCTGCTGTCATTGGGAAACGAACAAGTACGCGAAGCATCGCATTTGGGAAGAACGGAATAAGTGGCCATAAATATGGCGCTTGCATCGGACGTAATGAACATAAATACGTAAACAATATAAATATCCCAATAAATAAACCATTAACTCCCCAAATCCCAGTCATTATTAACAGCAATATTCTAAAGAGTTTAATGGAGATACCCAGCTCATAAGACGGAATAATAAATGTCAGAATAGCTGAAACCGCTGTATATAACACAACTTCCGGCGAGAATACCCCAACATCAATAGCAATCTGACCAATAGTTATACCCGCAACCAACCCCATCGCAGTGGATAATGGTGATGGGGTATGAATGGCGGCCATCCTCAAAAATTCTATCCCAATATCGCCAATAAGTACTTGTAGCAAAAGTGGGATATGTGATTTTTCCTTAGCACCTAAAAAGGATAGCTCATCTGGTAAATGTATCCCGTGTGTTGCAAATAAATACCACATAGGCAATAATAATAAACCCATAAACGCTCCAAAATAGCGCATAAAACGGACAAAGGTTCCGACTGATGGTGCCTGCCTATACTCCTCCGCATGCTGCAACAAATGAAAAGCAGTTGCAGGTACGAGAATGACAGAAGGTGACGTATCGACAATAATGGCTATATGGCCTTCAAGTAAATGTGCTGCGGTAATATCTGGTCGTTCCGTATAACGTACAAAAGGAACTGGATGAAACTTCTGTTTAAACAGCCATTCTTCTAGTGATTTATCCGTCATAGTCAAACCATCATGATGAATTTGCGCAATGCGCTGTCGCAATTTATCGAGCGTTTCATCATTCGCAATACCTTTTATAAACGCTAGAGCGACATCGGTTTGACCGATTTCGGATATTTTATGTAGCTCGAAACGTAAATTACTATTGCGAATTCGTCGACGAATCAAAGCAGTATTTTGCGAAATACCTTCAACAAAGCCATCCCTAGATCCACGAATAACCTTTTCATTGTCAGGCTCCTCAGGGGTACGACCTGGATAGCTTCGTATCTCTGCAACATAGCCGTAACCACTTTTAGTTATAAAGACTACTTGTCCACTTAAGATGGCTAATAAAATGGCTTCACGCTTTGTTTCCTCTGAACGACCTTGGTAATTGAAATAGGCTTCAAAATACTCCTTTTCATCCTCAATATCAACGTCCTCATCAGGTAACATATTAGAGAGTAGTTGTGTTAACACAACTCCATCCACAAGTCCGGTTACATATGCGCAAAGAACCGGCAAATCTTTGACAAATAGATGTTTTATACTAATGTCAAATGATTCGCCGTCACCAAACTGTTCTTTAAGAAAATTTTCGGCTTCTTCTAAGTTGTTAAATAGTTTATCTTTTTCTGTCATGCTGTCACCATTTTCTTAAATGTCTTTTTTTACTTCTCCCTCTTCAACTGTGGCACTTGTGGCCATCCAAGTTTTCAATTGGGCAAGAATTTTTTTCTCTAATCGTGACACCTGAACTTGCGATATACCAAGCCTGTTAGCAATTTCAGTTTGGGTACAATCTGAGAAATATCGTAAATAAATAATTGATTGCTCTCTAGGCTCAAGTCTTGTGAGCACCTCTTTTAGTGGAATATAATCAAATGGCTGTTCAGATTTTTCGTCCTTCATCTGATCCATTAATGTAATAGAATCCCCTTCACTCTCATACAATTGTTCATGCAAGGAAGCAGGATCTCTCAATGCATCTGAAGCTGTTACAATTTCCTCAGTTGTAACTCCAAGAACCTCCGCTAATTCATGAATGGTTGGGGGATGCTCATTTTTTTTAATAAATTCATCAGTTGCATGGCGAATTTTAAAATTAAGCTCACGAATAGATCGGCTAACCTTCACCATTCCATCATCCCTTAAAAAGCGCTGAATTTCTCCGATGATCATTGGTACAGCATATGTCGAAAATTTAACATCATACGTTAAATCGAATTTATCCACAGACTTCATTAACCCGATGCAGCCAATTTGAAATAAATCCTCGAGCTCCACGCCTCTGCTTGTAAAGCGTTGGACGATAGACCATACAAGCCTCGTATTCCCTTCAATCATTCGTTTACGAGCCTCATGATCGCCCTGTTGTGCACGCGCAATTAAATCTCGCATTTCTCCCTGTGACAATAGCTTATCGGACGACTGTTCTAGCGGCTTCACAGTCGCAACCTCACATTACCGGTGTGCGAACCGAATAAAATTTCTTCGTAAATGTGACCGTTGTTCCTTCTTGCCACTTAGACATTACTGTCAACTGATCTGAAAAACTATCCATAATTGTAAAGCCCATACCTGAACGTTCCATCGCACTTTTCGTCGTAAATAACGGCTCCATTGCCCGACTTACATCCTCTATACCCAACCCTTTATCCATAACAGACACCGTTACAATATCATCCTCACGCTTTGCATGAACTGTAACAACGCCCTTACCATCCTCTTCATAACCGTGAATAATGGCATTAGAAACGGCCTCTGAAACAACCGTTTTAAATTCGGATAGCTCATCAATAGTTGGATCTAATTGTGCGATAAAGCCAGTCACAGCAACACGCGCTAAGGCTTCATTTTCACTAATTGCTAAAAAAGTTAATGTCATTTCGTTATCCATTTACAATCCCCCTAACTCGATCAATCGCTTCTTCTTCTGTTGCTTCCATCATCCACGGCCCTAAACCTGAAAATTGAAATACTTTTCGCATTGTCGGCGATGGATTCAATAATATTGTCCGCCCAGCCACTGCCTCTAATTCACGCATCCGACCAAGCACTAAACCTACACCTGAACTATCCATAAAAGAAAGCCCCTCTAAATTCCAAATAATAGTCGTTACAGTACCTTGAAAAATTGCTGTAGAAATTTTAGCTCGAATTTGCTCTACTGCATGATGATCGAGCTCCCCAAATAAACGTATAACCACTGTCTCTCTTGTTACCATTTCTAACTGAAAATGCATGAACATCGCCTCCTCCTCGTGCAATTCCACATTCAATGTGTTGATTCCTTGCGGCTGACAGAACTAGTGCAAAGTCTTCCGAAATAGTGGCAAATCGACATACTTATAGCTTTTTAGGTTAATTGCAGTATGGGATAAATCAACATTTTTTAAACATAGATGACACTTTTCACAAGAATTATAATTATGTTAATGGCGTGTAAAACTTTGGCTATACTTTCTGTCAATGCGACTTTGCGTTCGAGGCTTTGACGGGGCTATCCGTCGATTTGTGGGGCTATCCACGAGTTTAGGGATTCTATCCACGAGTTGGGCGGTTCTATCCACGAGTTTAGAGATTCTATCCACGAGTTGGGCGGTTCTATCCGTCGCTTCGACTATTCTTTCCGTCGTTCTGACTTCTTTCCGTCGCTCTGACTTCTTTCCGTCGCCCGGACTCTTCTTTCCGTCGCTTTGGCTATTCTTTCCGTCGCTCTAGCTCTTCGATTTTCAGAACAGAAAAAAAGCGAGAATCCCCTTTGTTAAAGAGAATTCTCGCTTCGTTTTATTTATGCAATTGTATAAGCTTTCTGTACTTTTTCGATTGTTTCCTCATCAATTTGACCATTTGAATATAAATAAGCAATCGTCTCGCCAGCACGAACTTGGTCGCCTTTTTTGGCAATCAATTGAATACCCGCATCATAATCAAGTGCTGATTCCTTCGTTAATCGACCTGCGCCAAGACCAACGCTAGCTTCTCCGATTAATAGTGCATTAATTGTTCCAACAGTACCTTCAGTAGATGCTTTGACAGCTACTTTATTTGCTGTGTCTTTTTGTACGATATCTGTTAGATCGCCGCCTTGTGCAACGATAAATTCCTCAAATTTTGCAGCGGCTGAACCATCTTCTAACACTCGTTTAACAGCTGCTGTTGCTTCAGCCTCATTCACTCCAGCTGCCACTTGGTACATCAGTGAAGAAATAATAATACATTCATCCAGTAGATCCTTATGTGTTTCGTCCATACGTCCACTTAATAAAGCAACCGCTTCCACTACCTCAAGCTTATTACCAATCATTTTACCAAGTGGATTATCCATATCACTAATATGTGCGACTACTTTACGTCCTAGCTTTTCACCGATAGCAGTCATCGTATCAGCTAAAACTTGTGCTTCTTCTTCTGTTTTCATAAATGCACCTGAACCACATTTGACATCTAGTACAATGCCGTCTGCACCACTTGCTATTTTCTTACTCATGATAGACGCAGCGATAAGTGGAGTGGAATCGACAGTACCTGTCACATCTCGCAACGCATATAATTTTTTGTCAGCTGGTACAAGATTGCCTGTTTGACCAGCAACTGCAATTTTATGTTTATTGACATTGTCGATAAATTCTTGTGATGAAAGCTCTGTTTTAAAGCCACGAATTGATTCTAATTTATCGATTGTCCCACCTGTAATGCCTAGTCCCTTACCACTGAATTTCGCTACAGGAATATCTAGTGCAGCAATGATTGGAGTGACAATTAGTGTTACTTTATCGCCTACACCGCCTGTTGAGTGTTTATCAATTTTAAAACCTTCAATAGATGATAAATCAATAACATCTCCAGATTCTATCATTGCTTTTGTTAAATAAAATGTTTCATCATATGTCATGCCCAATAAACGGATTGCCATTAGCAGGGAACTTGCTTGATAATCAGGAATTG
>Ga0209025_1001350_pt1 | contig 32991 bp, 33 predicted proteins | sample AraplaMF_Col_mLB_FD_184256 | JGI IMG/M metagenome (GOLD analysis project Ga0209025, IMG submission 184256) | Arabidopsis root microbial communities from the University of North Carolina, USA - plate scrape MF_Col_mLB (SPAdes) (version 2) | ecosystem: Host-associated > Plants > Roots > Endosphere... | reverse complement strand
GCGTGTTCCGGATCAGCTCGACGAAGGCCTTCACCAGCCAGCGCGCCGGGGCGAAGCGGGAATCGCGCAGCACGACGCCGCCAATGCCGATGACGATCGCCAGCGCCATCCCACCCAAGGCGAGACTGAAAGTCCCCAGGCACGCCATGAGCAGGGCTGGCATGCCTTCGATCACAGGCGTGAAATCGAGCGTGTAGTTCATAACCTCTCCCGGGGCGGCCGATCTTCTGAAGGATCGGTCCGGTGATGTCAGTGAGCGCCGCGCAGGGCGGGCGGGTTACGTGGCGGACGTTCTCGTGCGGAGTATCCTGATCGTTGCGTCGAAGAGCGCCCGCAGATGAGCCTCGTCGGTTTCAGCGCCTTTCGGCACTTCGATCGAGATCGCGGCGTCCTGTGGAATGACGCTCAGAAGGTCGCCGAGCGGCAAAGCTCCGAGCCCGGGGAGCAACCGCCCGCCGCGCGCCTCGGCAATCAGCGCTGCGGTGTCCTCGGGGCGCGCGGCGAGCGCATCGCAAAGCTGAACGCTGCGGATCATGCTCGGCGGCAGGCCGGACAAATCTCCCGGACTGCCGCCCGAGCGCGCCAAATGCAGCGCGTCGACGAGCACGCCGACATTCGTCATTTCCGTCGCGGCGACAGCCCTGACTGCGGCGTCGAGCGTTCCAATCTGCCGCCACGGCATGATTTCCAGATCGACTGCAATGCCGGCAGCGGCCGCCAATTCAGCCAAGGCCGAGAGGTTTGCGACGAAGCGACCGTCGTCCGGGTCATCACCGCAAACGCTTAATCGGCGCGCGCCGAGCTCCGCCGCAGAGTCCAAGACGGCCGAGAGATCCGTCGGCGAGAACGCACCGTCGACCACGACGAACTCGATGTCATAGACGCCGATGCCGGCCTGCCGAAGAGCGGCCTTGGTTTGACGCATCTCCGCACTGCCTGGCGCCAGCGTGTAGAATGGCGCTCCCGGGAAGGCGGGATGGAGCCGCAGGCCGACAGACGCATATCCAACCTGCCCAGCCAAATCGACGAAATCGGCCGGGCACGTCTCGATACAGGAGAAATGCGCGATACCCAGGGGCGGCGAGGTTCGGCTCACGGCGCTATCCTGTCCGAGAGATGTGCGGCCAGATTGCTTCCGGTTCGATGGATATGCTCCCGCAGGCGTTCGCAGGCGAAATCGGCGTCGCGCGCCACCGCGCCTTGCGCGATCTCGCTGTGCTCCATGCTGACGTTACGATCGCCGGACGTGCGGACAAGAAAGCTGCGGCGATAGCGGTCGTTGAGATTGAGAAGGGTTCGGCAGAAGCCGAGCAGGAGCGGCATCTGGCAGCCGGCGAGCAAGGTGAGATGGAATTCCCGATGCAGCGCCTCCCAGCGCTCGAGCGTCGCCGGATCCGCTGGATTTCGTTCGGCGGTGTTCAGCCTATGGAGGGCTCTCATCACGTCGCCCTCCCACTCGGGAGGGGCAACCGACGTCGCCTGGCGCAAGGCCAGCGTCTCGAACTCTTCCCGCAGCCTTGTGATCTCGCGAAGATCGGTGACCGACACCGGCGCGACGCGATAGCCGCGATTGTCTTCGAAGATGACCAGGCCGTCCGGGATGAGCCGGGCTAGAGCTTCCCGCAGCGGACTGAGGGAGACCGCGAAAATCTCGCGAGCCCGGTCGAGATTGATCTTGGCGCCGGCCTCGAGCTGGCCCGAAACGATCGCTTCGCGCAGGCGCTCGACCAGCTGGCTCGCGATGGTGTTCTTGCCGTCGTCGACAAACACGCTCTGCCAAGCCCCGGCGCCATCCACTCCAGCGTTCAGCACGGCCGCAGCGCGAGCCTCCGATACTGCTTTCTTGGGAGCGCCGTCAGCAGTCACTGCGGGAGCCTCACGCATCATGTCACTCGGTAGGTCTTAAATAAACGATTATCTGAAGTCAACTCCGTCCCGGATCGATCCAAAGTCTTGGACTAAGATGCTATATTTCAATGTGATAGCAAGTATCCTGGCGTAGCGCGCCGGTGCTTTGAGCACCAAGGATTGACAAATCATCGATTATTTTTGATAAGCCACAGCCGCCTGCAAAAATGCCAGGGGAGATGAGACATGCTTATCGAGCGCCAGCAGGACGTCACACCGGCCGTCCTTGAGGTCATGAAGCGAACGCAGAATCCGCGGATGCGTGAGATCATGGTTTCGCTGGTGACGCATCTGCACGGCTTCATCCGCGACGTCCGCCTCACCGAGGCTGAATTCCGTGACGCAACGGCGCTCCTGAACGAGATTGGCGCGCTCGCATCCGACACCCACAACGAATTCGTCCTGATGTCCGGCTCGCTCGGCGTGTCCTCTCTCGTCTGCCTGCTCAACAACGGCGACGGCGGCAACACGGAAACGTCGCAGTCCCTTCTGGGCCCCTTCTGGCGGCTGAATTCTCCGCGAGTGGCAAATGGCGGCACGATCGTCAGATCGGACACCCCCGGGAGCCTTTTGTTCGTCAATGCTCGGGTCGTCGATGGTTCAGGTCGCCCGATCGCGAGCGCCGAGGTCGATGTCTGGCACGCCTCGCCCGTGGGGCTCTACGAGAACCAGGATCCCGAGCAGGCCGAGATGAACCTGCGCGGCAAGTTCACGACCGCCGCCGACGGCCGCTTCTGGTTCAGCTCGGTGATGATGGTTGGCTACCCGATCCCGACGGACGGGGTGGTCGGCCGCCTTCTGAAAGCACAGGACCGCCACCCCATGCGGCCGGCGCATCTGCATGCGCTGATCTTCAAGCCGGGCTTCAAGGTCCTGATCTCCCAAGTCTACGACTCCAACGATCCCCACATCGAGTCGGATGTCCAGTTCGGCGTGACGAAGGCGCTGCTCGGCGATTTCGTCCGCCATGACGAGCCGCACCCTGTCGAGCCCGGCGTCGGCGCTCCCTGGTATTCGCTCGACTACACCTACGTCATGGAGCCGGGCGAAGCGGTGCTGCCCCGGCCGCCGATCAAGTAAGTCCGCCATCGAAGTCCGGAAGGAAGCGCGTCGTGTTGACCGAAGAAGACCACCGCAAGGCCGCCGAAGCCATCCTCAAGGCCGAGCGCGAGCGGGTGCCGTGCCCACAGCTTTCAAAGACCTTTCCTAATATGGAGATCGCCGACGCCTATCGCGTCCAGGATCTCTGGGCCGAGGCCCGGATCGCCAATGGTGCCCGGCTCGCCGGGCACAAGATCGGCCTGACCTCGCGCGCCATGCAGATGGCTTCGAAGATCACCGAGCCGGATTACGGCCGCATCCTCGACGACGGGCTCTACAATGACGGCGCCCGGATCAAGGCCGACAGCTTCATCAAGCCTCGGCTCGAGGTCGAACTCGCCTTCATCATGGGAGAAGACCTCTCCGGCCCGGCCTGCCGGGTCCACGACGTGATGCGCGCTACGGAATTCGTCGTTCCGGCGCTGGAAATCATCGACTACCGCACCGAGGTTCCGCGGGCGATCGTCGATACCATCGCCGACAATGCCGCCTTCGGCGCCATCGTTCTCGGCGGCCGCACGATCCGGCCCTTCGACGTCGACGTGCGCTGGATCGGGGCCACGCTCTCGCAGAACGGGATCATCGAGGAATCAGGCGTCTCGGCAGCCATCATGGGTCATCCCGCAGCGGGCATCGCCTGGCTGGTCAACAAGCTGCACGACGTCGGAGCGGGATTGAAGAAGGGCCAGATCGTGCTCGGCGGTTCCTTCACCCGGCCCGTCGACATCAAGAAGGGCGATGTGATCCATGCCGATTACGGGCCGCTGGGCGCCATCGGCGTGTCGTTCATCTGAGGCGCCGCCATGAACCTGCCTGAGAACCACTTCAAGCGCGCTCTTCGCGAAGGCCGACAGCAGATCGGCCTCTGGTGCAGCCTGCCGGGCAGCTATGCGGCGGAGGCCGTGGCGGGATCCGGCTATGACTGGCTGCTCTTCGACACTGAGCACTCTCCCGGCGATCCGCTGACGGTCCTGGCCCAGCTCCAGGCCGTCGCACCCTATGACGTTTCGGCAGTGGTGCGGCCGGCGAGCAACGATACCGTCCTGATCAAGCGCTTCCTTGATCTCGGCGCGCAGACGCTGCTGATTCCTTATGTTCAGAATGCGGAGGAGGCGCGTGCCGCCGTCGCCGCAATGCGCTACGCGCCCGACGGCGTTCGCGGCGTCTCCGGCCTGACGCGGGCGACGCGCTTCGGCCGCATTTCCGGCTATGGCAAGCGTGCTGCCGAAGAACTCTGCCTGCTCGTCCAGGTCGAGACGCGCGAAGCGCTCGATCAGCTCGAGGCGATTGCCGCAGTCGAAGGCGTCGACGGGGTCTTCATCGGACCTGCCGATCTTGCAGCCAGCCTCGGACATGTCGGTGATCCCGGTCATCCAGAGGTCGTGGCCGCGGTGGAAGAGGCGATCCACCGCCTGCGGGCAGCCGGCAAACCTGCCGGCATCCTGACCCCCGATCCCGCTTTCGCGAAGCGATGCATCGAGATCGGCACGGTCTTCACCGCCGTCGCGATCGATGCCGGCATTCTAGCGCGAGGCACTGAGGCGGTCGCGCGCCAATTCAAAACCAAATAGCTGCAAACCGCCCGCGTACGGTTACACCTCAGGCACGAAACAAGGAGAAGATCGTCTCGTCGAGCATCTCATCGCCCAGGTGGCCGTCGAGCCGTCCCTCATCGGGGATGAGCGCTCGGACGGCGGAGCTAGTTCAAGCTGAACAAGGGCGATGAAGCCGCCGCCGCTCCCAGTTCATTCGCACTCGCCTGTAGCCAGGGAGCCATTTCAGACATCCGCTCCCGAGTCATGCGTATCGTCGGACCTGCGATGCTGATGGTTCCGACCGGCGGGCCAACCCCGCGCTTGCGAATAGCTGTGGCCATAGCAGAGGTGCCGATCTCATAGGCCTCGGTGACGCATGCGTATCCGAGCTTGCGCGTCTGCTCGATCTGATCGAGCAGTTGCTCGATCGTTGTTGGAGCATTGGGGCCTAAACCCGGCCGGTGCAGGCCTTGCTTCTTCACCACAGCCCGGACCTGCTCGTCGCTGAGACTTGCCAACCACGCTTGCCCGTTAGCCGTAGCGGCGAGGTAAACCTCGGTTTCGGTATGGGGCACGTAGAACAAGCCGCTTTGTGCACTCTGGGATTTGGCGACCCAGGTTAAATGGTCGCTCTCAACGACCGCGAGCCTCACCAGTTCCCCGGTTCGCTTGGCGAGATCGTCGAGAATCGGCTGGACGAGATCGGTAATGCCGCTGGTTCCGAGATAGGCGAGACCCAGCGCAGCAAGCTTGACACTGAGACGCACCTGGCCGTCCGGCGTGCGGAACACGAAGCCGCTCTCGACCAGCCCCTGCACCGTCCGCTCGGCGGCAGCATGGGGGATCTTCAACAGACCGGCGAGTTCGCGCAGCGCTAAGCCATCTGGATACTGCGCCAGTGTTTCAAGCATACCCAAGGCACGGATACGGCTGGACATGTCAGTGCGCCGTCTCAGAGAATATTGGGAGTTCTTCGCTGGCCTTCGCTATCGCCTCCGCGGTCTCGCGGATCGACGGCAGTATGCGGCCCATCGCTTTACTGGTCATGCGAATGACCGGACCTGCGACGCTGATCGTGCCGATAGGACGGCTTGAGCGCGTCCCGAAGATTGCGATCGCAATAGCCGAAGTTCCGGATTCGTAGGTCTCGAAGATCTTGGCATAGCCGAGTTCACGCGCCGTTTCGACGAAACTCAGCAATTCGCGCATGGTCCGTGGCGCGTTGGGGCCGTACCCCTCACGCTTCAGACCCTGTCTGGCCACCAGTTGCAGCACCTCGTCTTCTTCCAGGCACGAGAGCCAAGCATGACCGTTCGAGGTTGCCGCGAGATAGACCTCGGCGCCTTCATCCGGATTGTAGAGCAGGCCGCGACGGGCTCCTTGCGCCTTCGCAACGCGGATCAGCTTGTGCTCGTGGATCACAGCCAGCGTCACTAACTCGCCGGTCCCGTCCGCGAGCCGGTCGAGAAGCGGTTGGATCTTGGCGGTCATTCCTGCGGCGGCCAGATAGCTGAAACCCAGCGCCACGATCTTTGCCGTCAGCCGATAGGCCCCACCATCGAATTCCTGGCGGATATAGCCTTCGTCCTTGAGGTCGGCGAGCAGCCGGTGGGTCGCGCTGCGCGGGATCGCCAGCGTGTCGGCGATCGTCATCAGCGGCAGGCCCCCAGCGTGGCGGGACAATAGTTCGATGATCGCGATAGCTCGATCCATAACCCCTCCATTCCAATTGGACCTTATTCATATTGGAACGCTGTGTCACTCGCCTTGACTGAATTGGAATTATGATCTTTATGGAATTAATTCCAGTTTTAGGGCGAGATGGATCGGGTGGAAACGACGCTTCGAGCCGCTGACGACGCAGATTGGCGCCGTAGCGCCACGTCCGGGCTGGGCATCTCCGGCCGAACACGCCTCTTTGCCGTGCTGGGTGATCCGGTCGCGCAGGTGATGGCGCCGGCGATGATGAACCGGCTTTTCGCCGAGCGCGGCGTGGATGCTGTGCTGGTCCCGGTGGAGGTATCGCCGCGGGACCTCGATGCAGTCGTCGATGGATTGAAGCGGATCGGCAATCTCGACGGCTTCCTCGTTACGGTCCCCCACAAGCTCGCTCTCTGCCGCCATGCCGATCACCTCGGCGATGCCGCGCGGCTGGCCGGATCCGTCAATGCGATGCGGCGCGAGGCCGACGGCACCTGGTCGGGCGATAATTTCGACGGCGAGGGTTTCGTGCGCGGCCTTCTTGGCGCCGATCGCCCCGCCGCGGGCAAGCGCTTCAGCCTCATTGGTGCCGGAGGGGCGGGAGTCTCGATTGCTGCTGCAATCCTGCAAGCCGGAGCAGCCACCTTGGCGATCGCCGATATCGATCCTTCGCGAGCGGAAGCGCTTGCTGCGCGCCTCGACACGCGCTGGCCGGGGCTTGCCCGGGCCGCGGCTGCCCCCGATCCGGCAAGCGACGTGATTGTGAATGCGACCCCGTTGGGCTTGCGGGACGGCGATCCGCTGCCCTTCGCGCTGGATGGGCTCCGCCCCGGAGCCATCATCGCCGACATCATCATGAAGCCGGCCGAGACGCGGCTGCTGCGTGAGGCTGCAGCACGCGGGTTCGATACGCATCCGGGGCTTCCCATGCTGACCGAGCAGATCCCGCTCTATCGGGAGTTTTTCCGCATTCCCTGAACCAACGACCCCGGCGGAAGACCGGGGCGCCTGGAGGAAACTTTGACCTATCAGTTCGATTTCTCGGTCTTGCTTCCCTATTGGGAGCAGTTGCTGCGGGGCTGCTGGCTGACCGTCCTGCTCTCGGCTGTCTCGATCTCGGCAGGGCTCATGATCGGCATCATGACCGCGCTCGCCAAGCAGAGCCGCTTTGCCGCGGCCCGGATCGCGGCCAGCACCTATATCGAGATCATCCGCAACACGCCGTTCCTGGTGCAGGTCTTCTTCATCTTTTTCGGCCTGCCGGCGCTCGGCATCAGCTTCCAGCCCTGGAGCGCTGCGATCCTGGCGTTGAGCCTCAATTGCGGGGCCTTCGCGGCGGAAGTCATCCGTGGCGGCATCGACGCGATCGCGCGCGGCCAGTACGAGGCCGGGACCGCCCTCGGCCTCAAGCCATTACAGATCTTCCGCTATATCGTCCTGAAGCCGGCCTTGCGAATCATCTTTCCGGCGCTGTCGGGCCAGTTCGTGCTGACGCTGCTGACGACCAGCATCGTCTCGTCGATCTCGGCGGAAGAATTGACCTCGATCGCCCAGTCGATCGACACGCTGACCTTCCGCAGCTTCGAGATCTACATCGTCGCGACGATCCTCTACCTGACGATGTCGTTCGGCTTCGCGACGTTATTCAAGCTGATCGACCGCCTCTATTTCTCGTATCCGGTGAAGTGAGGGCGGCATGATCAGGCAATTCGGCCTGCCGGAAGCGCTCGCCATCCTCTCCGGTGTGCAGGCGACGGTCCTCCTCTCCTTGATCGCTTTCGCCGGTGGCGGTGTGGTCGGGCTTGCCATCGCCCTGATGCGTACTTCGGAACGCGCCTGGCTGCGGCGCTGCGCCGGGTTCTACATCGATTTCTTCCAGGGAACGCCGCTGCTGCTGCAGCTCTTCCTGGTGTTCTACGGATTGCCGGTGCTCGGTTACAAGGTGAACCCCTGGGTCGCGGTCGCGATCGGCTTCACGCTGCATGCCAGCGCCTTCCTCGGCGAGATCTGGCGCGGCAGCATCCAGGCTGTGCCGCGCGGGCAGACTGAAGCCGCCTGTGCGTTGGGCCTGGGTTACGCCTCCCGCATGCGCGACGTGGTGCTGCCGCAGGCGATGCGGATCTCGGTCGCGCCGACCGTCGGCTTCATGGTGCAGCTGATCAAGGGCACGTCGCTCGCCGCGATCATCGGCTTCGTCGAACTGTCCCGTTCCGCCCAGATCATCGCCAGCGCGACCTACAAGCCGCTGCTCGCCTATGGCTGCGCCGCGGTCGTCTACTTCGTCCTCTGCTTCCCGCTTTCACGCCTGAGCCTGCGCCTCGAGAAGCGCTTCGCCGTGAAGACCTGACGACCCCGCAGACAACATTCAACCGGAGGAAACACCAATGACATGGATTCAATCGTTCCGCCGCACCGCGCTGGCATCGACCATGCTCCTCGCCGCCGCTTCGGCTCTGGCGGGTGCCGCCGTCGCCCAGACCGTCGAGTCGATCAAGAAGGGCGGCGTGCTCAAGATCGGCTCGCAGGTCTCCCAGGTGCCCTGGGGGTTCAGCGATGCTTCCGGCAAGCTGACCGGTTTTGACATCGAGCTCGGCGAGATGCTGGCCAAGGATCTCGGCGTCAAGGCCGAGGTGACCCCGGTCACATCAAGCAATCGCGTCGCGGCGCTGCTGACCGGGCAGGTCGACGCACTGGCGGCGGTGATGGGCATCTTCGCCGATCGCCAGAAGGTCGTGCTGTTCTCGCGGCCCTATACCACCAACGACACGATCTATATCGGCAAGGTCGGTGCCGACATCAAAGGCTGGAACGACCTGAAGGGTGTCCGCGTCGGCGTTCCGCGCGGGACGCCGCAGGATATCGCCATCACCAAGGCGGCGCCGGCCGGAGCGACGATCCAGCGCTTCGACGACGATGCCGCGACCGTGCAGGCGCTGATCGCCGGACAGGTCGACATGATCGGTGGTGCCGCAACTCAGGTTCCGAATCTTGCTCAGGTCGCCGGACCGGGCAAGTTCGAGCAGAAGTTCGTCGTGGCGCGCGCCTACAACGCCTTCGCCGTGCGGCCGGCCTCGCGCGAATGGGCGAATTATCTCAGTGATTTCGTCGCCCGTAAGCTGGCGAATGGCGAGCTGCCGGCACTCTACAAGAAGTGGATCGGCGGCGAACTCGGCCAAATGCCGACAACCGGCGAGGGCGAGGCCGCGCTCCCGGTTTCAATGGTGCAGTGAGCTGCGCGCGGGCGGCGCGAGCCGCCCGCCTTTTCCCAATGAGTACGGATATGTCAGATCAGCAAGGCCGGGCGGGCCTGTCCGCCCAAGCGCCGATCGTCGCGATCGAAGCGCTCCAGAAATGGTTCGGTACGTTCCAGGTCCTGAAGGACATTGCGCTCACGGTTGCGCGCGGGGAGCGGATCGTCATCTGCGGGCCCTCCGGCTCGGGCAAGTCGACGCTGATCCGCTGCATCAACAGCCTCGAGCGCTATCAGGAAGGACGCCTCGTCGTCGACGGCTACGATCTTGGCGCAGGACAGAAGAACATCGACGCGGTGCGCGCCGAAGTCGGCATGGTGTTCCAGCAGTTCAACCTCTTTCCCCATCTGACCGTGATGGAGAACTGCATGCTGGCGCCGATGAAGGTGCGCGGCACATCGCGGAAAGAGGCGCAGGAGCTGGCGATGCGCTTTCTCGCCCGCGTGCGGATCGCCGACCAGGCGCAGAAGCATCCGGCCCAGCTCTCCGGCGGCCAGCAGCAGCGGGTGGCGATCGCGCGCGCCCTGTGCATGACACCGAAGATCATGTTGTTCGACGAGCCGACCTCGGCGCTCGACCCCGAGATGGTCAAGGAGGTGCTCGACACCATGGTCGGCCTCGCCGAGGACGGCATGACCATGCTCTGCGTGACCCACGAGATGGGCTTCGCCCGCATGGTGGCCGACCGCGTGATCTTCATGGACCGCGGCGAGATCATCGAAAGCGGCAAGCCGGAGCCGTTCTTCGCGAACCCGCAAAACCCCCGCACCCGGGCCTTCCTCGGGCAACTCCTGCACTGACGCGCAGGCGGCCTGGCCGCGCCTGCTCCGATATCGTTTTCCCAAAGGACTGAATCATGCTCCCGGGCAAGTTCTACGAAGAGATCCAGATCGGCGACGAACGCCTCACGCCGCGCGTCACCGTGACCGAGGGCCATGTCCTCGCCTATGCGGGCGTCGCCGGCGATTTCTCCCCGATCCACATGGACGAGGTCTACGCTCAATCGACCGTCTTCGGCGGCCGTATCGCCCATGGGCTAATGGGCTTGTCGCTCACCGACGGCATGAAGGTGCAGTCGGGCTTCTTCCATGACGGCATTGCGCTGGGCTGGAGCTGGAACTTCCGGAAGCCGATCCGGATCGGCGACACGCTTCAGGTGAAGTTCCGCATTGCGGATATGCGTATTCCAAAAAGCCGCGACGACATGGGCATCCTGATCATCGCCATCGAGCTCCTCAACCAGCATGGCGAGGTGGTCCAGGAGGGCGAGCACCGGCTGATGGTGCCGCGCAAGCCGGAGGCGGCATCAGCGGAGGCCCGGTGATGGCCCGCGACAAGTTCATGAGCGCCGATCAGGCCGTCGGACTGATCAAGGACGGCGACACGGTTGCGCTCGTCGGCGGCGGTGGCGGACTGATGGAGGCGACGCATACCTTCCGGGCCGTGTCGCGCCGCTTCCTCTCGACCGGATATCCGCGCAACCTCACTGTGCTGCATGCGCTCGGGATCGGCGACAAGAAGAGCGAGGGGATGAACCACTTCGCGCATGAGGGCCTGGTCAAGCGCGTCATCGGCGGCCACTGGGTCTGGTCGCCGAAGATGCAGGAGATGGCGCGCGACGAGAAGATCGAGGCCTATGTGCTGCCGAGCGGCTGCGTGATGCAGCTCTATCGCGAGATCGGCGGGCAGCGGCCGGGCCTGTTCACCCATGTCGGCCTCGGCACCTTCGTCGATCCGCGGCACCAGGGCGGCAAGATGAACGCCTCCGCCAAGGAGGACCTGGTCGAGCTGGTCAATCTCGGTGGCCAGGAACTGCTCTGGTACAAGTCGTTCCCGATCAATATCGCGATCGTCCGCGGCTCCTTTGCCGACGCCGACGGCAATGTCAGCCTCGATCAGGAGGCCGCGAATGTCGACGTCTATGCCGCCGCCCTCGCGGCGCATAATTCGGGCGGCATCGTCATCGCGCAGGTCCGCACGGCGGTGGACGTCAACTCGCTGCCGGCGCGATCCGTCCGGGTTCCCGGCGCAATCGTCGATGCCGTCGTGGTCGATCCCGACCAGCGCATGAGCTACGATCTGCCCTACGACCCGCTGATCTCCGGCGAGCGCCGCGGCCCGACCCCGCTCGACACGCCGGAGCCGCTCAACATCCGCTCGCTGATCGCGCGGCGCGCCTATCGGGAGCTGACCGAGGGCGACGTCATCAATTTCGGCGTCGGCATTGGGGAGGGGGTCGCCAAGATGGTGGCCGAGCGCGGCGAGGTCGGGCGCTACTACCAGACGATCGAACACGGCACCTATGGCGGCTCCTTGCTCGTCGGACTGCTGTTCGGCTTCGCGCGCAGCGCCTCGGCCATGATCGACGGGCCCTCGCAATTCGACTTTTACGCCGGAGGTGGACTCGACACCGCCTTTCTCGGTTTCGGCGAGTTGGACGAGGCGGGCGACGTCAATGTCTCAAAGCTCGGTGGCCTGACCGTCGGTCCTGGCGGCTTCATGGATATTGCCCAGAACGCCAAGAAAGTCGTGTTCTGCGGCACCTTCGACACCAAGGGCAGCAAGCTGGAAGTCGGCGGCGGCAAGCTGACGATCGCGCAGCACGGCCATGTGCGAAAGCTCGTCGGCAAGGTCGAGCAGATCACCTATTCCGGCAGGCAGGCGCTGAAACGTGGCCATAAGGCGGTCTTCGTCACGGAGCGGGCCGTGTTCCATCTCGCGGAGGAGGGCCTTGTCCTGAGCGAGATCGCGCCCGGCGTCGATATCCGCCGCGATATCCTCGAACGCATGGACTTCGCGCCGCTCATCCCGCGCGATCCGAAGCTCATGGACAGCGCGATATTCACCGACTGAACCGGCCTTCGATCCGTTCCGAGGATATCATGGAATACCGCAATCTCGGCCGCACAGGCCTGAAAGTCTCACGCATCGCCCTGGGTTGCATGAGCTATGGCGACCCGACCCGCGGCAACCATAGCTGGGTGATGAGTGAGGACGAGGGGCGCCCCTTCATCCGCAAGGCGCTGGAAGCCGGCATCAACTTCTTCGACACGGCGAATGTCTATTCCGATGGCGCCAGCGAGGAGGTGCTCGGCCGGGCGATCCGCGACTTCACCACGCGCGAGGCCGTCGTCATCGCCACCAAGGTCTATGGCCGCATGCGTCCCGACGCCAACGGGCAAGGCCTGTCGCGCAAGGCGATTTTCGCGGAGATCGATGCGAGCCTGAAACGTCTCGGCACCGACTATGTCGATCTCTACCAGATCCATCGCTGGGACTATGAGACGCCGATCGAGGAGACGCTCGAAGCCCTCAGCGACGTCGTGAAGGCCGGCAAGGCCCGCTATCTCGGCGCCTCTTCCATGCATGCCTGGCAGTTCATGAAGGCGCTCGGCCTCCAGCGCCAGCACGGCTGGGCGCCGTTCGTCTCGATGCAGAACCATCTCAATCTGCTCTACCGCGAGGAGGAGCGGGAAATGCTGCCGCTTTGCCGCTCCGAGGGCATCGGCGTCGTGCCGTGGTCGCCTCTGGCCCGTGGCCGGCTGACCCGCTCCTGGCAGGACGAGCCGGCGACGGCGCGGGCCGCGACGGACGAGGTCGGCATGAACTATTACGACAAGGCAAAGAGCGCTGACCGCGCCGTGGTCGAACGGGTTGGGGTGATCGCGGAGCAGCGCGGCGTGCCGCATGCCCAAATCGCCTTGGCGTGGCTGCTCCACAAGGGTGGTGTCACCGCGCCTCTAGTCGGAGCGACCAAAATGGCGCAGCTCGACGACGCGCTCGCGGCACTGACTCTGAAGCTCTGCGAAGCGGAGATCCGTGATCTGGAGGAGCCTTACGCTCCTCATGAAGTTTCGGGTTTCGCCTAATTTGGGCTGTCGCCATCGGCGCGACGCTAGAGGGCTGTAAGAAGGCAGCTCACGCTAGCGCTTAACGTCCGCTTCCGGCCAACTTTGCAGTGTCCGGAGTTGATGCTGTGGACGGCTCTCCGCCCCTGCGGGAGCGTGAGCTCCTGCAAAGCAGGAGGAGAGCTTCATGGTTGAGGTGGTCACAGTCGGTCTGGATATCGCCAAGTCGGTCTTTCAGGTTCACGGCGTGGATGCCGGCGGGGAAGTCGCGCTTCGTCGCCAGCTGCGGCGGGCGCAGGTCTTGCCCTTCTTCGCCAAGCTGCCGGCGTGTCTGATCGGCATCGAAGCTGCGCTACGGCGCACTATTGGGCCCCCGAGCTCGGCGCACTGGGTCACCAAGTGAAGCTCATACCGCCGAGCTATGTGAAGCCATACGTGAAGCGGCAGAAGAACGATGCTGCCGACGCCGAGGCGATCTGCGAGGCGTGACCCGGCCGACGATGCGCTTCGTGGAGGTGAAGAGTCTTGAGCAGCAAAGTGTGATGGTGCTGCATAGAGTCCGGCTGACCTTGATGCGCCAGCGCATCCAGCTGTCCAACACGATCCGGGGCCACATGGCTGAGTTCGGCTTGGTGGCGCCGATCGGGCGCGAGGGGCTGCAAAAGCTCATCAAGCTGGTGGAAGAGATGGATCCACGCGTGCCGGATGAGGCGAGGGCTTGCCTGGAGTTTCTGGTCGCCCAACTGCAGCTGGTGAACCTGCAGATCCTGGAAACGGATCGACGGATCAGGACCAGCGCATGCTCCACCGAGGTCGGTCGCAGGCTGATGAGTATCCCCGGCGTCGGGCCGCTGCTGGCCAGCGCCCTGGTCGCGACGGTGGCTGATCCGAAAGCCTTCAAATCCGGCCGTAACCTGGCAGCCTGGATCGGGCTCGTGCCCAAGCAGAACTCCAGCGGTGGGAAGGACCGATTGGGCGGCATTACCAAGCAAGGCGACCGCTATCTGCGGCAGCTCTTGGTCGTCGGTGCCCTGGCCGTGGTTCGCTACGCTGAGCGGCACGGCACCCGCCGGCCGTGGCTCGTCCAGTTGCTGGCGAAGCGACCGACGAAGGTGGCGACGGTGGCTTTGGCCAACAAGATTGCCCGGATCGCCTGGGCCATCATGACTAGCGGCGAGAGCTATCGCGAGCCGCAGCCAACTGCCGCATAGATCAGGCGCTGGGCGCCGACAAACTTGGGAAGGGCACCGACGGACTAACGCATCCAGCCGGTCGATACCGAAGGACAGGAAAACCCTCTTGCGCCACTGCGCCCTCAAGCGCGCGGAATTGGTCGGGACCCGTCCTCGCGGAAGGCATTATGGCCAGCGGCTTTATGTGCCGCACCAACAGGTCGAACACATGGCCGCACCGACCAGCGCTGCCGCAGTCCAACAAAGCCCTTGCCAATGGGGAGCCGTCCACACATGGCGCATTCGGAACGAGGTCGTTGTGATCGTCCGCGAACATGCTTTTAGCGAGGTGCACGGATCAGCCCGAAGGTGGCATGGGAATTGATCGGATGACTGGATCCATTGGATCCTTGTCGCGCCAGATCTCCCGGCTGGGTGGCTTCTAGCCTACGACAGATTTTAGTGAACGCTCCAGAGATCCGAGGAAGAGGTCGACATGTTCGGCCTGGCAAACGAGCGGAGGTCGCACCTTGAGTGTGTCTTCATTGGCCCCTGTCGTGCTGATGAGGACGCCGTCATCCCGCATTGCGTTGACTACATTCAGAGCCATTGCACGCCGGCCCGCTGCTGGCATGCCCTCGGGCCCTATGTCGACCCCAAAGAAAAGACCGGCATTTCGGATCGCACGAATGCCACAATCCCGCCTTGCGATCTCCTCCAGCCCTGCCCGAAGGCGCTGGCTCGTGGCAAAAGCCTTCTGGGGGATTTGGTCACGCTGCAGGATCTTCAGCACGGCATCCGCGGTCGCTATTCCAACCGTGTTTCCGGCGAATGTGTTCGAATAGCGAGAGGTCGCTCCGAATTGCTCCATTGGTGCCCGGCGACCGACGACGGCGCCGATCGGAAATCCATTGCCCATCGGCTTGCCGAGGGTCGCGAGGTCCGGGACGATTCCGTGACGCTCGAAGCCCCACATATGAGCGCCGGTTCGCCCGAAGCCCGGTTGCACTTCATCGGCGATGACGAGCCCTCCTGCCTCGCGCACCGCCGCGGCTCCGCGGGCAATGAAGCCGGGAGGATCGACCCATACGCCGTCGCTCGAAAAAATGCTGTCGAGGAGCAGGGCAGCGACGCCCATGCCACGCCGGTTCAGATCGACAATAGCCGAACGAACCTGTGCTTCGAAAAAATCCGCGGCCTGGACTGCCGGTACGCCCGCCGGCCCGGGTAGGGATACCATACGCACGAATGGGCTGAGCATGACGGCGTCGCCCAGGTTTGGCGAAACCGCGGCGGTGGCCGCGCTGGTGCCGTGGTAAGCATAGGAGGAGACGATCACGCCTTCGTTGCCGCTCGCAAAACGTGCGACGCGCAGGGCCAGATCGTTCGACTCACTCCCCGTACAGGTAAAGACCACGCGGTCGAGCTCGGCTGGGAAAGTATCGACCAGCCGCTCGGCGTAGTCGACAAGTCCCGGCTCGAGATAGCGCGTATTGGCGCTTATTCTGCCCGCCTGCTTGGCCATCGCCGCGTTCACTTCGGGGTGGCAATGGCCCAGGGACGGCACGTTGTTATAGAAGTCGAGATAGGCCCGCCCATCGGGATCATAGAGCCACATGCCTTCCCCGCGCACGAAATGGACGGGCCGGCGGTACTGGAGGCGATAGGAGGCGCCAAGAACGCTGTCGCGGCGTGCGATCAGCTCGGCGTCGCGTTCGGCGAGGTCGGCCTCACCTGGCCTGTAGCGATTGGGCATGAGATCTGTGGACATTTTCTGCCTATCTGAAAGTTAGGGCACGGATCGGGGGATTGCCGCCAGCACCGCCGCCTCGCCCGAGGCGGTATCAAGCGGCGCCAGGATGGAAAGGCCGCGCTCGGCACGTGCCACGTTCTTCTTGATGTAAGGAGCATCGGCCGGAAAAAGCTGGGAGCGCCAGTAGTTGACCAAGATAAGCGCGCTTTGCCGCGCCCGCATCAGGCCAACGAGCAGTCTTGCCTCCAGCGGCGAAACCGCAATGACGGAAGCATAGCCGGCAATCAGATGCTCGGCGCCTCCCAGAGGAAGGGAGGGGTCCGCGACCATGTGACTTGCCGCGATCGCCAGATCCTGGATCCGGGGGCTCCAGCAACCATCGCCAAAATCGATGAAACCGATTTTCTGCCCTGCCACCATCATATTGAACGGGCTGGGATCATTGTGAGTGACCTGCCACGTCACATTCGAGATCTGCGGCTCGACAAACTTCCGGTACTCCGCCATCGCGACACGAACGCTATCGGCGATGCTCCGGGGCAGATACTGCTCGAACTCCATCAACCGCGACCAGCACCCGATATGCCAGAGAACGGGGCGCCGGGCGGCGGGCAGATTGACCTCCGCCAGGGCTAGGTCCAGCCGGGCAAGAGCGCTGCCTGTTCGAACAAGCAGGTCTGGCGTGTAAGTCGCCTGATGCAGCGGAATGCCTGCGAGCCGGGTCTGCAGATATCCGCATGTCCCCTCGTGCTCGAACATCAATGCGCCGCCGCTCGTGCGGAGCACTTCGGGCACGACGAAGCCTGCGATCCCTTGTAGTCCTGCAATGACCGCGGCCTGGAAACGAAAGCTGTCGAGCGCCTCCGGTCCTGCTGACGTCTTCAAGATGAGCCGGCTGTCGCCCGACAAGCTGACCTCATCGGTGCGCTCGACCTCGGATGATAATGTCGTGATCGAGCCCGTCAGCCCATAGTGGCGCTCCAGCAGCGCGGCCGACATGTCCGGGGCGGAGGACTGCGGGCGCGTGGCTAGGACGGCGGCGGCAGCGCGAAAGTAGGCTTCGGAACTCGGGGTGGCTGCCCCATCCGCCCCTCCCGCAGCCGGGCAGTTGCGCTGGACGGCTCCCTGATCGGGGGTCACATTGGCACGAGCATCCATTCGCAAGATCCTCGCCTGCTAGGACGTGATGTTCTTCGCGCCGGGAAAGGCGAAGCGTTGCCGCAGAACCCGAGCCGCGCACGCAGGAGGCGCATCTGGTCGGTTAATGGGAAAGGCAGAGACGGCGCGTCGGCCCCTGTCACTCGTAAACGCAGACGTAGATCTTGCGGACCGTCTCGAGCGTGCGCCAGACGCCGACGAAGCCCGGCTTCATCACGAAACTGTCGCCGGCGCGAAAAGTCCTGGTTTCGCCGCCGTTCTCCTCGATCTCGACCAGGCCGGAGAGGATGTGGCAGAATTCGAGCATCGTCCCCTTGATCGAGTGGGTTTCACCTGGAGTCGCCTCCCAGACTCCGGTCTTGATCTTGTCGCCCTTAGAGGCGTCTTGAGGCCAGGACCGAAAGACGGGATTTCCGGAGATCAGGCGATCAGCAGCCGGACTGGAGACCGTGGGCTCGAACGTCGGGGCAGGTTCAATCTTGATCAAAAGAGACATTCTGTCGGACCTTATCGGCAGGGGCGAGAGTTGTTGCCTGGGCGCACGAAGAGAAGTTCGCGCCGGGCGGCCCTTACGAGCCTTCCCCGGTTGTGTGTCCCCCTCGGTCGCCAAGAGCGCCAGGCGACGGTAACGAGCTTGCATCTCGGTCCCACGCTGAATGATCTTGAAGTTCAGCAGAACATTTTGAAGTTTGACGCCTCTAGAGCGAGAGGTTCCAAGCGGCCGCTTCCAAAATCATGCCGCAAGGCCCGGCCAGAGATTCAGGACGATGGCTTCGCCTGCTACCGCCAGGCGCTGCGGTGGAGAAAGTTCGATGTCGAAATCTGTAAAGGTGAAATCCTTCGAGCTGTTCGCGAAAGACATCGCCGAGATCGACGTGGAATTGCTGCATGGTCTGTCCGCGGGGGTTGGCTGGCCGCACCGGTCGGCCGACTGGGACTTTCTGCGGAGTGTCGGGCAAGGCATCGCGGCGATTGACGGAATAGGCCGGGTGTTCGGGAGTGCAATGTGGTTTCCGCATGGAAGCGATTTTGCCACGATCGGGCTGGTCATCACGACGCTTCGCGCACAAGCGAACGGGACCGCGCGCTGGATGATGGAGGAGGTCATGAACCGCTGTGCGGGCCGTGATCTCAGCCTGAATTCGACCAAGGCGGCCTATCCTCTCTATCTCTCGCTCGGCTTCGTCAAAGAAGCCGGTGTCTCCAAATGGCAGGGGATCGTCGGATCGGATCGCGAACGCCTGCGCTCCTGGGCCAGCGAAGCTGCCGAGATGTCCGAAGCGCTGCTCAACGAGATCGCCGCGTTCGATGCTTCGGCCTTTGGCGCGAACCGGACGACATTGCTCGGGGCGCTCGCCAGGGGCGCGAAGCTGCGGGTGCTGCGTCGAAACGGCGCGCTGGCCGGCTATGCGATGTGCCGCAAGTTCGGGCCCGGCGAAGCCATCGGTCCGATCGTCGCCGTGAGCGACGAGGATGCCATCGATCTCGTCGCCCCGCTGCTCGCCGACCTGAGCGGCTCCCTCGTTCGTGTCGACACACGAGAATCGCGCGGTATCTTTACCGAGTTTCTGAAGCGATCTGACCTCGTCGTCACCGAGACGGTGACGACCATGTCCAAGGGGCGCCAGATCCTGAATCGGACTCCGGGGAGGCCGTGGATCTATGGCCTGGCGGGGCATGCGCTGAGCTGAGAGCTTGCCCAGCAACCGGAACCTCCAGCGCTCGCGCGATTGCCCATGCCTTCGCGAAGGCAACCTCCGCCCCTGACACCGCCCGCCGCCATGCGAGAGAAGAACGAACCTTCGGGTGGTCGCTCCCGACCCTATGTGGGCAGGGGGCGGCTCGACAGCCCCCTGCCTGCACGACCTAGGCCGCTCCCAAGCCAACCGCGGCCGCCAGGCCGTCGATCCCTTTGACCTCGGTGTATTCATAGTAGGGGTTCGGCGGCTCGTGGCCACGGTTCACCCAGACCTTGCTGCGGATCCCGAGGTCGTAGGCCGTCATCAGATCATAGCGGAACGACGAGGAGACATGCGTGATGTCCTGCGGTCCGCAGCCGAGCTTATCGAGCATATATTCGAAGCCCTTCATATTGGGTTTGTAGGCGCCGACCTCTTCGGCCGTGATGACCGTATGAAACGGCGCGCCGAGCTTTTCCACATTGGACATGATCAGGTCGTTCATCGAATTCGACAGGATCACCAGCGGAATCTCCTTCGCGACCCGCGCCAGACCGGCCGGGACGTCGGGATGCGGTCCCCAGCTCGGAACCTCGTCGCAGATGCGCTGCGCATCCTCGGGCCGAAACGCTATGCCGTTGCGCTTGCAGCTCCGCTCGACGGCGTTGTGGACCACCTCGAAATAGGGCTTCCAGGCGCCCAGCACCTCGTCGAGCCGGTAGGCGGCGAAATGGTCGATGAAGGCCGACGTCGCCGCAGGCGACAGACGGTCTCCATAGACCCGGCGGGCGGCACCCGCCATGTCGAAATTGGTCAAGGTGCCATAGCAGTCGAAGGTGATGTATTTCGGCCTGAACGCGCTCATCGGATCGATGCCTCCCGGGTTGTGCGGATAAAGTGTCCCTGTACGGGGCGATCTCGAGCCTAGGGAGGATGCCGGCGGGCCGCTGACCGTATCTGCGCCGATGTGAAGTAGAATATATCGTGCGCTCCCCCGCCTTCAGCACGGTATTGCTGGCCAATTCGGGCCGGGAGCCAGTCGAGCGTGCAGCGAGGAGGCTGTGCCCGGCATAATATTCGGCCGCGCGCGGCTTCGGCGACCGGCGCGCGCTGTCGCGATCCGGCAATCCAGACAAAACGTCGTTTTCCAAACCCGTAACATCCCTGGGGTTTCCGGGAGGCATGGGGCGGCGCGATGACGATCACTTTCGAACCAATGACGGCGGCGCATATCGCCGGTGCCGTCGCGCTCTCCCGCCAGGTCGATTGGCCTCACCGGCCCGATGACTGGGAGCTGAGCCGGTCGATAAGCTCCGGCATCGTCGGCCTTGCCGAGAGGCGCGTGGTCGCAACGATCTTTATGACGCCCTATGGCGCCGACGCGGCCACGATCAACATGGTGATCGTCGACGAGGCGCTGCGCGGTCAAGGCCTCGGCCGCAGACTGATGGAGCACGGGCTGGGATTGGCGGGCGGGCGCACCTGCGCGCTGGTCGCTACGCAGGCCGGGCTTCCGCTCTATGAGAAGCTCGGCTTTGCCACGATCGGCGAGGTCGTGAAGTACCAGGGCGAGGCGCCGGCCGTCGCGATGCCCGATGCCATCGATTGGGCGGAGGCGGCCGATCCCAGGCGGATCGTCGCGCTGGACCGGCTCGCCTATGGGCATGACCGGTCCCGCCTAATGTATGCCTTGGCGAGGGCGGCGAAGTTCGCAGTCATCCGCGACGGCGAGGATGTCCAGGCCTTTGCCGCGATCCGGGATTTCGGCCGCGGGCAGGTGATCGGGCCGGTGGTGGCGCGTAGCGATACCGAGGCGCGGGCCCTGATCGACTTCCTGCTGGCGCATCACGGGGGCCGGTTCGTTCGCGTCGATACGCATGTCGAGTCCGGCCTCTCGGGCTTCCTGCTCGAACGTGGGCTAACGCGGGTCGGCGGCGGCATCGCCATGCGCCGCGGGCCAGTACTGCCGGGCGCGGGCGCCCGTGGCCTGCTCCGGACCTATACGCTTGCCAGTCAGGCCCTGGGCTGAAAGCAAGCTCCCAGCCTGATGGGCAGCGCTACTGGCGAGCTCGGCCTCCGGGATCACTCCACCGGGAGGATCGCCGCCAGCGGCAGATGCAGTTTCTGGATCGGAGATTTCAACATCACGAAGCTGAAATACTTATCGATGCCGACGTCGAGCTCGACCAGGCGCTCCATGATGGCCTGGTATTCGGCGATTCCCGCTGTCACGAATTTGACGAGATAGTCGTATCCGCCGGATGCCAGATGGCACTCGACGACGGAGTTGATTTTTTCAAGCGCGCTGAGAAAGCGCACAAAGTCGATTTGACGGTGGTTTCGTAGCGTGATCTCGGTGAACACCGTCAGCATCTGGCCGAGCTTGGCAATATCGATTTGAGCGGAATACCCCGTGATATAGCCCTCCGCCTGCAGTTTCTTGACACGCATGAGACAAGGGCTAGGCGACAGATGCACCAGCTCGGCTAACTCGATATTCGTGATCCGGCCGTTCTTCTGCAGTTCGACCAGGATTTTGATGTCGATCTTGTCCAGCTTCATTTTTGATCTCTATCAATAGATCGTCTTGGACCGGCACCGACGGGCGGCAGCCGCTCAGATCGCGATGCGATGCGCCGAGCGGGGGAATACCGAGCATCGACGCTCTCGAATATCGCCTGTCTCGCTGTTGGCAGCCAAGGCCGACCGCAATCGGCGGCTCCGCTGCCCAGTACGGGATCGGACCGTTCTTACCAATCGGCTGCATTTCTCCCCTTCGATCGTGTCGCATTCTAGGAGTTGATGCACGCTGCGGACCAGCGGATTCGCCAGGCGGACAGAATTTGATGCGGTTCGTGGCGGCATTTTCAGGTGAATATTGCGGAGCCGGTGAGACGATCACGCGCCGATGGAAGCTTCGACGCCGATCCGCTGTGATCAACGCGCCCTTCACCGGACGACGGGCGTCAAGTCGATCGAAATGCCCGCTGCCAGCGCCGTCTACACAGCGGCCGGCAAGGATTATTTGCATCCGGCCTGCCGCGGCGGGGCGTTACGTGCCGCCCGATTCGGACGATTCAGAACAAGGCTCTGCAGCACAGCCGTCAACCAGGTATTTCGTGCTGAAAGAGCACCAGCTTTCGACGCCCTAGCGAATGGGAAGCCGGGCAGTCTAGTCGACAGGAGAAGGCGTGCAGCAGCTTAGGGCGGGCCGATGCGGCACGGCTACGGCCAAAGGCGAGGAGCTGTCGTTGATTGATTGAGAGGAAGCTCTCAACCTTCTTTTAAGCGAACGCGGTCGACTAACGGCGCCATGTGGGTGTTATCTTGAACGATATGCGAGGGCCAGATTCGAAGGCCGCGTCTTCCCATCACGCCGTCACAGAAGAACTGGTCGGCGGAGCCGCCGATGACCAAGGCGGCGCAGTGATTGCCTCAGCCGGGCATGAGGCCCAGATGACATCACCTTGGCGGTCCAGCATGATTTGGATGCGATAGCCGAACCGCGGCCCCGAGGCTTATCCTACCCTTTGGAGTTCGTTCATCTCCGACTCTCAGTGATCTCGCTCACTGCTGCGATTACCTCGTCAACGGCGATGCGGTCGACGTCGAGATGGGTAACCCAGCGCATCCGTCCACCCGGCCAAAAACTCGCCGCGATGCCGAGCTCACGCAGCGCCTCGGATAGCCGGGCCGCCAGCTCGGGCGCGAGATCGACAAACACCACGTTGGACTGCGGCGGTGTCACCGTCAGTCCTTCAATTCCTGTGAAGCCGTCCGCGAGCGCCCGAGCGTTGGCGTGATCCTCGACCAGACGGTCGACATGATGATCGAGCGCGTGCAGCCCCGCCGCTGCGATTACTCCCGCCTGCCGCATTCCGCCGCCGAGCATCTTGCGCCACCTGCGCGCACGGGCGATCACTAGGGCATCGCCGACCAGCACTGATCCGAGCGGCGCCCCGAGCCCCTTTGAAAGGCACAGCGATACGCTATCGAAGCCCTCTGCCAAGTACCCGACATCAACGCCGAGCGCCGCGGCCGCGTTGAACAGCCGCGCACCGTCAAGATGGGTAGCGAGCTTCCGCTCCCGCGCAAATTCGATGACCTCGGCCAGATATTCTCGCGGCAGTACCCGCCCGGCGAACGTGTTCTCTATGGTGACCAGACGGGTGATTGCAAAATGCGGATCGTCATCCTTTACCGCGGCGTGTAGATCCTCGATGGGGATCGTGCCGTCGGCCCGGACCGGCAAAGGCTGCGGCTGGACCGAGCCCAGCACGGCAGCGCCCCCGGCTTCCCACAGATAGGTATGCGCTCCGCTCGCGCAGAGATACTCCTCGCCGCGCTGGCAATGGCTCATGATCGCGGCGAGATTGGCCATGGTACCGGTCGGCAGCAGGAGTCCCGCTTCTTTGCCGAACATCACGGCAACGCGCGCCTCAAGCGCCTGGACTGTGAAATCATCGCCCAACACATCGTCGCCCACGTCGGCGGCCGCCATCGCCGTACGCATTTGCATAGTGGGGCGGGTGACCGTATCGGAGCGGAAGTCGAGGCGGATAGCATTGGATTGCATGATCGAGACCCTATCGGGGTGAATTACGGTGCCACCGAATTTCGGCGCCAATTTTCTAGTTCGCGCACGCTCCTCAAACCCGGCCGCATTCAGCACTCCTTCGCGCATCTGTTGCCGTGCCGGTGTTTGCCATGGTGCCCGGCTCGATCATGACCGCTTCACACACGCCATCGATGGCCGCCGGCCGGTGCTCGACGCCGTGCGGCACGACGATGAATTCGCCTTCCTCGATCACCTCCTCGCGGTCCCGGAATCGCATCAGCAACCGGCCCTTGTGGACGAAGACGAGCTTGTCGTCATCCAGATCGAACACCCAGGGCGACTCGCCCTCGAATCTGGAAAGCTTGATCTGCATCTTGTTGATCTGGCCGGAAATCATGACTGCGCCGGGGTCCGACAGGCGTGCGAAGGAGGCGGCGAGGTTCTTCTTGCTGAACGGCGAGAGGTGATTGTTGAGGCGCGCGACGTCGCGAATGATCGCCGAAAGCTGATCGGGAACGCTCGTGCTGCCAGCCGGATATTTCCCGTCAAGCGCAGCCGTACCGATTGTGAAGCCGGCGGCACCGGATTCCTTGACGATAGCGATACGCTCCGGCGTATCGATCGAGCCTGCGATGTAAACTGGCTTCGAAACCGCGGCGCAGACTGCCTTCATCAGCGCCGGCACGTCCCCCTTCGAGCGATAGGCTAGAAGGTCGAGCCCGTGCACGCCGTCGCGCGCGGCCAGCGCCCTGGCGCTTTCGACGATCTCCTCGATGCTGCCTTCAAGGACGCTGGGATGGCCGACGATGCGGCCGGGGAACGGGCAGTATTGGACGTTGGCGCCGGCGATCACCGGCAGTACGTCTTCGGCGCGCGTCCCGCCGAGCAGCACGTCCACGCCGATCTCGATCGCAGCCTTGGCCGAGGCGACTTCGCTGTCGCGATCGAGCGAGACAACTTCCAGGTAAGAGGTCGCACCGCCGGCCTTGATCGCGGCATTCAGGGCCTTGAGCTGCGAAATCGGCAGGCCGATATCCTTGAAGCCGATATGCCGTACGCCGAGGCCGAGCGCCGTTCGCAGCTGCTCCGACGCGTTCTCGACCGTGCGATCGTTGCGCGTCAGCATGAAGATGAAGCGAAGTCCCATCTGGCGTCCTTTCAGTTTTCGCTGTTCGCGGCCCGCGCGGCGACGAGGCGGCGCGCATAGGCCAGAGCGGTTTCGAGCGAGGCCGGATCGGCGATGCCGTGGCCTGCGATATCGAAGGCCGTGCCGTGGTCCGGGCTGGTGCGGACGAAGGGCAGCCCAAGCGTGATGTTCACGCCCTTCTCCAGGCCGAGATACTTCACCGGGATCAGCCCCTGGTCGTGATACTGCGCTACGACGACGTCGAAGCGGCCGTTGCGCGCCTGCATGAAGACGGTGTCGCCCGGCCAGGGGCCGCTGGCGTCGATGCCTTCCGCGCGGGCCGCCTCGATGGCTGGGGCGATGATGCGAATTTCCTCGTTTCCGAAGAGACCGCCTTCGCCCGCGTGCGGATTGAGGCCGGCGACCGCGATGCGCGGCGACGGGATGCCGAGCGCGACGCCGCCATCATGGGCGAGACGGATCGCCGACATCTGCGCGGCGAAATCGGCTTGGTCGATCGCGGTCCTGAGCGAGGTATGGATCGTCACCAGGACAGTGCGGATGTCATCGTTCGCCAGCATCATAGCGACACGTTCGGCCCCGCCGTAGTCGGCCAGGATCTCGGTGTGCCCGGGATACTTGATTCCGGCGCGCGACATCGCCTCCTTGTGAATCGGTGCGGTCACGATGCCGGCGATGTTGCCGGCCTTGGCGGCGTCGATCGCCGCCACAATCGCGTCGAAGGCGGCCTGGCCGGAGATCGGGCTGATCGCGCCCAGCGCCGGTGGTTCTTCGATCCGCGTCACCTCGATCACATCGATGCAGCCGGCCTTCGGCGTCTCGGCAAATGGGCTGGCGACCTGCCGGATCTCGAGCCCCAGGCCTAGACGGCGGACGATGTCCTCCATCACGATACGGCTGCCATAGACGACGGCGTGCTCACCGCGCTTCGCCAGGGTCTTGGCCGCGATTTCCGGCCCGATGCCGGAGGCATCGCCCATCGTGATCGCGAGAGGCGCGGGTCTGGTCATGATGCCTGTTGTCCTGATGATGTCTGGCGCAGCTGGGCGACAGCACGCCGCAATGTCTCGTCATCGCCGAAGCCGCCGGCCTTCATGCCGAGCAGCAACGGGCGCTGACCGCCGAGCGAGGCCCGGCCGAGCGGAAAGCCGGGTTCGAGCTCCCGCAAAACCTCGAATTCCCGAATGTCGAGGCGTTGCATGATGGCTTCCATCGTGTCGCCGCCCGTCGCGATGATTGCGCCGGTCGCGCTGGTTCGGATCCGGGCCACCGCCTCGTCCGCAATCCGGCTCAGGAGCGCGGCTGAATCGTCCTGCCGCTCAACGGGGCTATGCAGCACCGTGACGCCGGCAGTGCCGCGCAGGGCGGCGGCCTGTCGGTGGCTGCGAGGATTGGCCGAGCCGATGACGATCAAGATGTCGCCCGCCATGCCGAGCGCCTCGGCCGGGGTCTCGATCGGAGCGAGCCGCCGCGCCAGCGCGCCGGCCAAGCCAGGCGAGCCCATCCAGAGGATCGTCTCCGGATTCATCTGGGCCGCGACCTTCGCGTCGAGTTCGTCCTGCGTCGAGGCATCGATCATCACGACCTGCGCGATCGAAGCCGGGACGAGATCGGCGAGCGTCGAATGGCGCGCGGGATGGACGGGATCGCGCCCATAAACGGTCTCGACAACCGGAATGCCATCGACGAGCTGGATGCCGCCGACGGTCGTGCGGCCCGCCGCGGGAAAGGCCGGGGCGAAGACGAGCGTCTTGCGCCCACTCGCCTTGAAGGCCGCTTCCAGCTCGACCGCGACATGGCCGCGCAAGGTGGAATCGACCGTCTTGTAGAGAATATCGCGCGCCGCGAGTTGCGCGGTCAGTGCCGCCACCCTTGCAGCGGCCTCCGGCGCCGATACCGAGCGTGCACCGCTGTCGACGGCGAGGACAGCCCGCTTCAGCAGCGGCAGCCGGCCGCAGCCAATCGACGCGGCCATGCCGCGCATGACGAAGGGGCCGGCCCCGTCCGCCGCACTGGTGAGATCATCGGCGAGAACGCCTACCGTCGCCTGACTACCGTTTTGCATGGGAGGATCATGAGCGTGTGGAAGCGGCCGGAAAAGCGATAGTTTCGGCGCCTCATTGGTGATATTTTATCACCAATGAGGCGGTCAGACATCCCATCGCTCGACGATCTGAGAGCGTTCGAAACGGTAGCCAGGCTCGGTTCGATTCGGAAAGCCGCCGACGCGCTCGCGCTGACTCATGGAGCAGTCAGCCGCCGTGTCGCCAAGCTGTCGGACGATCTGGGCTTCGGTCTGTTCGAGAAAGACGGCCGAGGCCTTCGGCTCACGGCGGCCGGAGAGACGCTCCACCTGACTGTGGGCCGTTGCTTCAGAGAACTCGGGGCGACCATCGAGAGCCTGCGTGCGACAAATGAGGAGTCGAGTACGCTGGTCCTGTCCTGCGAGCCCTCGGTCGCGATGCGCTGGCTGATTCCGAGGCTTGCGAGCTTCCAGGACGAGCACCCGAATGTCGCCGTGCATCTTTCGGTCGGCGGAGGCCCGGTCGAGTTCCGGCGCGAGCGCATCGATCTCGCCATTCGCCGGCTGGACTTCACCCTTCCAGATTCCTGGCACGTGCAGCGGCTGTTCGCCGAACAGGTCGGTCCGGTGATGAGCCCTCGCCTTGCCTCCGGTTTCACAAAGGGCGAATATCTTGCGCTCGGCTCGCGGACCAGGCCCGACGCCTGGCAGCAGTGGCTGGCGGCCCATCCGTCGATCGCGCGCCCCAGCGAGATCCGCTTTTACGACCATCATTTCCTGGTCGTCGAAGCAGCCTCCGCCGGCCTCGGCGTCGCGATGAGCCCCCTCGTCCTGGCGACCGACGACATCGAACGGAAGCGTTTGGTCGCGCCGGCCGGCTTCGACGTCGACGGCAGCCATTACGGTCTCATCTGGACCGGTGAGCAGTGCTTGACCGGATGGGCGCACGCGCTTTTGCAGTGGCTTCAGGAGCAAGTCTGCGGCCTTCATGGTACTGATCCGTCATAAGACGAAACGCAATCAACCTTGCGTTCAGCGGAGATCAAACGGAAGGAGCGAGCCATGAGGAACGAGCTATCAGCCGCCGTCATCTTCATCGCCATGTCTGGCACCACGCCGGCGTTGGCAGATGTCAACGTCATCAGCTCCGGCGGCTTCACGGCGGCCTACAAGGAGCTCGTTCCTGCCTGCGAGGCGAAGATCGGGCATAGGGTCATCAGCGCCTATGGCGCTTCGATGGGCGCCGCTCCCGATGCCATTCCCAATCGCCTCGCCAGGGGTGAGCCCGCAGATGTCGTCATCCTGGCAGGCGATGCCTTCGACAAGCTCGTTGCCGAGGGAAAGGGCATGCCGGGGACCCGGACCGACCTGGCGCGATCTGCGATCGGTCTGTCGGTGAAGGCGGGCGCGCCCAAGCCGGACATCTCCACGGTGGAGGCGCTGCGCAGGACGCTGATGGAGGCGAAATCAATCGCCTATTCGGCGAGCGCCAGCGGCACGTATCTTTCCGAAGAGCTGTTTCCGAAGCTCGATCCGAGCGGCCAGGTCATGGCCAAATCGAAGAAGATCCTCAGCGAAAGAGTCGGCACGATCGTCGCGCGCGGCGAGGCCGAGCTGGGCTTCCAGCAGGTGAGCGAACTCATCCCGATCGAAGGCATTGAATTCGTGGGCACACTTCCCGAGGACGTGCAGAGGGTGACAATCTTCTCCGCCGGCCTCGCAGCGGGCGCCAAGGAACCGGCAGCGGCCAGGGCGCTGATTGCCTGCCTTGGCGGAGCCGAAGCGGGATCAACAATCCGCAAGACCGGGCTCGATCCGATCCCGGCTTCGAAATAGTTCGGGGCACGCGCACTGCACCTGGACGCATGTGAGCTACGCGCCAGGTCGCCTTCCCGCAGTCGCTCGATGAGTTGTCATCGGAATCCACGGCTGCGAAAGCCAACTTCGTCGAGTCTCGCATTAAGTCATCCGGCCGTGCTGAGGGCGTGCGGCCAATAGCAGCCTTAACCTCTCGCCAGAGCGCCGTCCTCACCAGTCCATCACCACCTTGCCGGAGTTGCCGGATCGCATGGCGGCAAAACCGGCCTCGTAATCATTGATGCCGATGCGATGCGTGATCAGTCCGGAAACGTCGAGCGGGCCCTGTACCAGCGCGATCATCTTGTACCAGGTCTCGAACATCTCCCGGCCATAGATGCCCTTGAGCGTCAGCATCTTGAAGATGACCTTGTTCCAGTCGATCTCGAAGCCGGTCGGCGCGATGCCGAGGATCGCGATCTTGCCGCCATTGTTCATGGCGTCGATCATGTCGCGGAAAGCGACAGCCGATCCCGACATCTCCAGCCCGACGTCGAACCCCTCGGTCATACCCTCCCCGCGCATGACGTCGGCAAGCTTTTCCTTCGAGGCGTCGACCACGCGGTGGATCTTCATCTTGCGGGCCAGTTCGAGCCGGGCCGGGTTGATGTCGGTGATGACCACCTTCCGAGCCCCCACCGCCTGGGCAACCATGGCGCCCATGATCCCGATCGGCCCGGCCCCGGTGAGCAGCACATCCTCGCCGACCAGGTTGAAGGAAAGCGCAGTGTGGACGGCATTGCCCAACGGATCGAAGATCGCGGCGATCTCATCCGGCACGTCGTCGGGAATCACGACCACATTGTGCTGCGGTATTGCGACATATTCAGCGAACGTGCCCGGCCGGTTGACGCCGACCCCGAGCGTGTTGCGGCACAGATGGCCCCGGCCGGCGCGGCAGTTACGGCAATGACCGCAGACGATGTGCCCCTCGCCGGAGACCCGCTGACCGATCTTGTACTCGGTCACAGCCTTGCCGACATCGGCAACCGTGCCGACGAATTCATGGCCGGTGACGAGGCCGACTGGGACCGTCTTCTGCGCCCACTGGTCCCAGTTCCAGATATGGACGTCAGTTCCGCAAATAGCGCTCTTCTTCACCTTGATGAGCACGTCGTTCGGGCCGACCTCCGGGACCGGCACATCTTCCATCCAGATGCCCGGCTCGGGCCGGGATTTGACCAATGCACGCATCATGTTGGACATCAGATGACTCCCAATTCCCTGCCGACGTCCCCGAACGCTGCCACCGCACGATCGATATCGTCGAAGCTGTGGGCCGCTGACATCTGGGTCCTGATCCGAGCATGACCTTTCGGAACGACTGGGAACGAAAAACCGATCACGTAGATGCCGCGCTCCAGCAGCATGTCGGCCATACGCGAAGCCAATGCCGCGTCGCCGATCATCACCGGAATGATCGGGTGGTCGGCGCCCGCCAACCCGAACCCGGAAGCGCTCATCTTCGAGCGGAATCGATCGGCATTAGCGTACAGTTTCGCGCGCATTCCGTCGCCGGCTTCGATCATGTCGAAAACCTTGAGCGAGGCGGCCGCGATCGCCGGCATCAGTGTGTTGGAAAACAGGTAGGGCCGCGAACGCTGGCGCAGCAATTCGACCACCGGCTTGTTAGCCGCTGTGTAGCCGCCCGAGGCTCCCCCAAGCGCCTTACCAAGCGTGCCGGTGATGATGTCGACCCGACCTTCCGCCCCGCAGTGCTCAGCCGAGCCGCGGCCTTGCGCGCCAACGACGCCGACTGCGTGGCTGTCGTCGACCATCACGATCGCGTCGTATTCCTCCGCGAGGTCGCAGACGCCGCGTAGATTGGCGATGATGCCGTCCATCGAAAAGACGCCGTCGGTCGCGATCAGGCGGAAGCGCGCGTCCTTCGCCTCTTCCAGCCGGGCACGCAGGGCGGCCATGTCGTTGTTGGCGTAGCGATAGCGCCGCGCCTTCGAGAGCCGTACCCCGTCGATGATAGAAGCATGGTTGAGCGCGTCGGAGATGATCGCGTCTTCCTCGCCGAGCAACGTCTCGAACAGTCCGGCATTGGCATCGAAGCAGGAGGAATAGAGGATGGTGTCCTCCATGCCGAGGAAACCCGAGATGCGCGTTTCGAGCTGCTTGTGCTCCTCCTGCGTGCCGCAGATGAAGCGCACCGAGGCCATGCCATAGCCGTAGCGGTCGAGCGCGAGCTTTGCCGCCTCCCGCAATTCCTCGCTGTCAGCGAGCCCGAGATAGTTGTTGGCGCAGAAATTCAGCACCTTGCCGCCACCCGCGACCTCGATCTCTTCCGACTGCATCGACGTGATGACGCGCTCACGCTTGGACAGGCCTTCCGCCTCGATCTGCGAAAGAAGCTCGCGAATGTGGCCTTCTAGCCTTGACGCCATGATGCCGCCTCCGTTGTTGCGATTGTGGGCACTGCTCGCGCGAACTCCCCGCGAAGAGCCCGCAGCATGCGTTCGAAGTGGCTCGGATCGTGCGCGTTGAGGAGCGCAGCTTCGCGAGGCAGGTGCAGATCCCACAGGCGTGAGAGCCAAAAGCGCAGCGCTCCGGCCCGCTGCATTGCCGGAAGCAGATCGCGTTCGACTGGAGAAAGCGTGCGAACGGACTCATAGCCGGCCAGAAATGCGCCAAGGCGCCCCTCGTGTCGAACGCCGCTGCTGTTATCGACGCACCAATCGTTGAGACACACGGCGATATCGAACAGTAAGGCGTCGCAACCGGCGAAGTAGAAATCGAAGACGCCCGTCAGGCGCTCACCGTCGAACAGGGCGTTGTCGCGAAAAAGGTCCGAGTGCACCGGCCCTTTGGGGAGCTCTCCGTAGGACGGGGATGCCGCGATCTCCGTCTGGAAAGCCAGCTCGCTTGAGAGCAGCGAGCGCTGCCCCTCGGAGATGAAGCGGCTGACCAAGGGCGCCACCTCCTCCCACCATTCGAGACCTCGCGGATTGACCTGGTGTTGTGGATAGTCGCGCCCGGCCAGGTGCATCCTCGCCAGGATGTCTCCGATCGAGCGACAATGCGACTCGCTCGGCACTGTCACGCTCTCGCCGGCAAGCCTGTTGACGACCACGGCGGGCCGGCCCTTCAGCGCGTGAAGGATTTCGCCGCTGCCGTTGGGGACCGGATCTGGGACCGGCATCCCACGCACCGCCAGATGCTTCATGAAATAGAGGTAGAACGGCAATTGATCGAACGTAAGCCGCTCGAACAAGGTGAGCACGAACTCGCCAGCTTCGGTGTCAACAAAGTAGTTCGTGTTCTCAATTCCGCTCGTGATCCCGCGAAGGGAACGTGGCGCACCTAGACCCAACGTCCCGAAGAACGCAGCGACCTCGTCCACCGAGAGCTGGGTATACACGGCCATGAATGAAACAGTCCTCCGGACCCGATAAGCCTCTGCGCTAGCCCGCGCTCTGCACGGTCAGCGAGATGTAGTTTTTTACGGCCTGCGCATCGGCAGGCAGGACTTTGAATCGCTTGGGCAAGTCCTCGATTCCAATGAACCGCTGCGGACGATCGGGCTCCCGGCCCAAAGCTTCCTTGATCGTCCCGGCGAATTTGATCGGCAGCGCGGTCTCGAGCACGATCATCGCCATTCCCGGGCTGCCGTGCTCACGAGCGACCTTCACGCCGTCAGCCGTATGCGGATCGATAACCGTACTGGAGCGCTGCCATGTGTCGCGGATCGTCGCCAGCCGGTCGGCATGGGTGCTCTTGCCGCTGCGAAAGCCAAAACGCTCCGCAACTTGGGAGAAAGCGGGGTCCCCGCTGAGATCGAACGACCCGCTTTCCCGCAGCTGATCATCGAACATGGATTTCGTCCGGTCCGCATCGCGACCGAGCAGGTCGAACACGAAACGCTCCAGATTTGACGCCTTGGAGATGTCCATGGACGGGCTTGAGGTTTCGAAGGTGTCGGCCGGGCCACGCACGCGATACAGGCCGGTGCGCAAGAACTCGTCCAGCACGTCGTTCTCATTGGTGGCAACGACCAGACGGGAAATCGGAAGCCCCATCATGCGCGCGACATGACCGGCGCAGACATTACCGAAGTTTCCCGAGGGGACGGTGAAACCGATACGGCTCGCGCCGTTCTTGGCCACCTGCAAGTAGCCGTAGAAATAATAGACAACCTGCGCAGCCAATCGGGCCCAATTGATGGAATTTACCGCACCGATCTTGTAGCGTCGTTTGAATTCCGGATCGCCCGACACAGACTTGACGATGTCTTGACAGTCGTCGAACACGCCTTCGATGGCGAGGTTGTGGATGTTATCGTCCTGCAGGCTGA
>Ga0209025_1001347_pt1 | contig 33157 bp, 29 predicted proteins | sample AraplaMF_Col_mLB_FD_184256 | JGI IMG/M metagenome (GOLD analysis project Ga0209025, IMG submission 184256) | Arabidopsis root microbial communities from the University of North Carolina, USA - plate scrape MF_Col_mLB (SPAdes) (version 2) | ecosystem: Host-associated > Plants > Roots > Endosphere... | reverse complement strand
CATCGTGCCGTAACCGCCGAAGATCGATCCGCCGCCGATGATGACGGAAGCGATCGCATCGAGCTCGCGAAACTGGCCGGCGACCGGGTTGAAGCTGCGAAAATAGGCGACGTTGATGATCCCGGCCATGGTCGCGCAGAGCGCCGACAGCATGAGCGCGATGAAGCGCACGCGGTTGGTATTGATGCCGGCATAGGCGGCCGCCCGCACGTTACCGCCGGCCGCACAGACCTTCAGCCCGAACGGCGTATAGGCAAGCATGATGCCGGCGATCACGGCAACAAAAAACATCCAGATCGTCTGGATGCTGACGACCTCGGCCACCGTGCGGATGATCCCCGGCGGCAGAGCAAGGCCGAAATGAAGGAGAACGTCGTTCACCTTGCGCCCGAGCAGGTTATAGCCCTCGGGCCAGCCGGTCAGCTGCTGTCCCGCGACGAACCAGGCGGCGAGGCCCCGGGCAATGTAGAACATGCCGAGTGTGGCGATGAAGGCAGGCAGTTTGAAGCCGACGACGACCATGGCGTTGACGGCTCCGGCGGCCACTCCCGCGAGCAGGCCCATCGTCACGGCGGTGAGCGGGTCGGCGCCGAGCACTTTCAGGAAATAGGCCGCGGTGCTGCCGGCAAGGGCAAGCACCGCACCGACGGATAGATCGATATCGCCGGCTGCGATGACATAGGTAAGCCCGACCGTGATGAGGGCCAGTTCGGTGTAGTTGAGCAGAATGGCAAAGGTGTTGGGCAGGTTCCACCAATAGTCCGGCCTGAGCGCGAGGCCCGTCAGCCACAACACGACGGTCAGGATGATGGCCAGTGCGTCGCGGCGGGCGAGAAACTTGCCGAGCCCGGTGGCAGACAGCGCCATGTCGGCCGCCATCGCCCCCTTGGTCTGGACACCTTCAATCGCCACGCCGCCCATCTCGTAGGCTGGCGGCGGCGGCCGGCCACGCAGCCAGGCCCACAGCCGGGCCGCAACCTGGCGTCTGATAAGGATTGGCTCGATCAGCACGGCGATGACGAGAAGCAGACCCAGGAAAACCAGCACGGCGCCGGCAGGCAGGGTGAACTTGGCGCCGACTGCGATGCTTTCACCGTCGATCACGACGATGCGCGTGATCGGCCATCCCTCACGCAGCACCTTGTCGATCAGCACGACGACAGCGGCACCCAGGCAGGACCCGATGACGCGCCCGCGCCCGCCAAGGATCGATGCTCCGCCGATGACGACGGATGCGATGACGGTGAGTTCCCAGCTGACACCGTAGAGAGGGGTGACACCTTTGTCCTGCGCGGCCGACAGGAGAGCTGCAAGGGTCGCGCAAAGCGAGGAGAGCAGATAGGCGCGGATGCGTACCCAGCGTGTGCGGATACCGGCATAGACCGCCGCCTGCTCGTTTCCGCCGGTGGCGAAAGTCTCATAGCCCCAGCGGGTCTTCGCAAGCACATAGGCTCCGACTATGGCGACGAGGAAGAAGATCGCGATCTGGTTGTTGAAGCCGAGGATATTCGTCTCTCCCAGGTGGAAGAACAGCGGATGGTCTTTCGCCTTGTCGGAATAATAGATTGCCTGACCATGCGTCAGCGCGAGCACGAAGCCGCGGCCGATGAAGAGGATCGTCAGCGTCGCGATGAAGGCCGGCACTTTCAGGACGGTGACGAGCACGCCGTTGATCAGGCCGATCGCCGTGCCGAGCAGCACGCAGAGGATCGCCGACTGGATCACGCCGAAATCGAGAAAGCTCGTGGCAAAAAGCCTGGCGAAAACCACGGCGACCAGACCGTAGGTCGAACCGACCGAAAGATCGAGATCCCTGTTGACGATGACGAAAGTCATTCCGACCGCGATGATCCCCACACGGGACGTATCGCGCAGAAGCGCGTGAAGGGCCTCCGTCGATCCGAAGAAGGCCGGATTGACGAGGGCTCCGCCGAAGTAGAGCAGCGCAAGGAACAACAGAAGCCCCGCCTCCCAGCCGCCGACGAGCTGGGGCGGCGCACGGCCGAGCGATGTCGTCGTGGCGGGCTCCATGAGTTTTTACCGACCGAATGCGTTTCTACTGATCCTTGCTGCCGCGTGGCGGGAGGGTTCGCGCCCTCCCGCCACGATTTCAGGCGTCCCAAACGAAATCAGTTCTCGAAGCGCTTGCCGACCTTGGCGACGTTATCCTTCGTCACCAGCTGGGCGCGCGTGTCGAGATTGGCAGCCGAGATACCGCGATCGATCTGCAGATAGAGCTGCATGACGGGCCAGAAGCCCTGCAGGAAGGGCTGCTGACCGAGCGAGCCGGTCAGGTTCCCCGCGGCGATGCCTTCCTGCTGCGCCGGGCCGAGATCGAAACCATAAGCGCAGAACTTGCCGGTCTTCCCCATCTGGGCAACCGCCTTGACGAGCGGCGGCGTAAAGACGTTGTTGGCCGTGAAGGCGCCGACCACGTCACCGCGGGACTCGAAGAGCGAAACAAGTGCGTTGACGGGATCGTTCGGGTTGGTGTCGATGCCGACATTTTCCGGACCGGCGTCAACCTTGAAGGCATCGAGCTTGCCGGCATCCTTCAACGTCTTGACGATGGCATTGAAGGCGGCGGTGACACGGTTGTTCACCTCGATATTGCCCATCGCGGTGGAGGACGGCAACACGATCGAGCCGCCGGTCGCACCGCTTGCAAGTACGCAATTTGCAAGCGCCTCGCCGCCGATTGCCGCCGCCGACGCATCCTGGCCGGTGTGGCTGATCGCGCTCCGGTGTAGAATGGTGCCGTCGAACGAGTTGGTCGTGGCGATCGGGATGCCGGCCGCCTCGGCAGCCTTGACGATGTCGTTATAGGCGCCGGTCTGCGGCGTCGTCATGATGATGCCGTCGATCGTCGGGTCCTGAATGATCTGGTTCAGGATCTCGATCTCGCGGGCGGGATCGTCCACAGGCGATTCCGAACCGAGCAGCAATATTTTGGCACCGATCATATTGCCGGCGGCGATCGCACCGACATAGACAGGGTCAAAGAAGCCATTGCCTGCCGTGTGCGTTACGATCGCAAAGGTCAAATGACCGTCAGCCGAATGGAAATCCTTCGTGCCGGGGGCCTCTTTTGCGGCTTCCTCGAAATTATAGCCGCCAACCGCTTTCTCGACACTGCCCGACTGCGCAAATGCATGCGAGACACCGAGCGACAGTATCGCGGCCGATGCCGCGTAGAACAATACCCGCCTCATGATTGGTCCTCCCTTGAAACCAAGGGGGAAAGCCGTCGGGCGCAAATGTATCGAGAGTGGGGCCGAAGGCTTATCCTCCCATTTGCTAATATTCTGCGCAATTCCGACCCAAGTAAACGGATAAGTTGATGATGTTGACGAATTTGTTCGCTTTGGAGGCTCCGACCGGATCATCATCATGCGCAAAGGCGTGATCGTCGAACAGGGAGAAGCGCGCAAGGTCCTCGACAATCCCCAGCACGCCTATTCCCGGGCTCTGAAAGACGCCGTACTGACCGCCGATTTCGCTCCGACGTCTTAACGACTTGAGCGAATGCGGCGGCCATAAGACTGGAAAATGCGAACCGAAGCGTGTGTCTTGCCACAATCGGCAAAACGCGGATCGCTTGCCCCGTATAGTCATTCGTCCTGGTCACGGCGACCGTGAGAAACACCTCGGCTCCGCCAGAATGCCTCTTCTTCCTGCACCGTAATATAACCTCCGATCCCCGGGGGGCGCGGCTCCTCTTCATCGGGGTAGCCCGCGACCAGGAAATCTTCGGCCTCGAGATAGGCCTCTGCTTCAGGTCGAAGTTCGACCTCGAGGACGTGCACGGCAACCTCTTCCGAATACTCCCTGACCGGCTCTGCATAGGAGTAGGTCGCCCAAGGGAAGAGCTTGGTCATAACATCATGCAGATTGTCTGTCCGAAGATGATAATCAATCCGAATATCCGGCTCATCCCTCTCTCCTTCGCCGATATAGATCTGCAGATTGGAAAAGATCGCTGGCGTATCGCCCCACTCGTCCCACACGAAGAACGTCGTTTGATCTTGAACTTCCTCCATAAGTTCTCGATCAAGGGCAAAGGCAGAACGCATCAGCGACTCCTGATCGGAGGCAATGACTTCCTCGAAACAGAGCTTGGCGTTGGCGTCCAGCACGTTGGCTGCCGGAACAACCATCGTCCATCCCAACTCCGTTTCCGTGCAGTTTCCCTCGCCGGCTCTTTGCCATCGTATCATCCCGGTGCTGGCGTCGACGATGACGATACAGACGGGCAACAGGTGCTTCGTCCAGTAATCGAGGTGACTGTGCTCGCCGTGATGGATGTACTCGCCACCGTCTTCCGCCCACGATGGTACCGATCTGATTTGAAGGGGCAGGAACTTTCCGGTTGGCCGGCCGCAATCGAGAATTTCGGCGCGTGCATCGATGCCGAGCTTCGAATCCGGCAGCCGGCGAAAAGACCACTTGAAATACCGGACAAATACCTTCTCAACGGCATCAATTGCCATGCGGGTCGCGGGGTCAGCCCGACGGCCGTCCAACGCAGTATTATGCCGTCGGCGCGACGGTGGTATCGGCGGCACGATCCGGTGCCAGATGGCCGCGAGCAGCCTTGGCGTCGCCGCGACTAATGTGATGATTGCAATGACTACAGCCTGCAGAAGTCGAACCATCGAAACTGCCCGTCACGAAACGCGGCCCTCCCCGTTCACACCGTCAAGCAGCCCAAGCAGACCCTTGAGGATATCCATCGGCGAAGGGGGACATCCTGGAATATGCAGATCGACGGGCACGACCTTCGAAACTCCGCCGAGGACGGCATAGCTGCCGGCAAAGCAGCCTCCATCACGGCCACAGTCGCCGAGGGCAACGACCCATTTGGGATCGGGCGTGGCAATGTAAGTCCGTTCGAGCGCCTGTGCCATGTTCCTGGTCACCGGCCCGGTAACCAGCAGCACATCGGCATGCCGCGGCGAGGCGACGAAACGAAGACCGAAGCGCTCGATATCGTAGAAAACATTGCTCAGGGCATGCATTTCCAGCTCGCAGCCGTTGCAGGACCCGGCATCGACGGCGCGGATCGACAGACTGCGTCCAAGCCTTCGGCGCGCGCTCCTTTCAATGGCTTCAGCGAGCTCTGCCATCGCGGCGTCGGAAACCGGCGGTCTTGGCTCCGTCAGCGGCCGCCGGATGAGACTTTCGAAGAGGAGTTTTCGCATGCCACCCTGCCTTTAGAGATCATGACCGGAGTAGGAACAATTGAACGACTTGTTGCAGAGCGGGAAGTCGGCAACGATATTGCCTTCGATCGCCGCCTCCAGCAGCGGCCACTGAAACCAGGATGGATCGCGCAGATGGCAGCGTTCGATCCTGCCCTCGGGCGCAAGCCGCAGCCAGACCAGTATGTCTCCACGAAAACCCTCGATGAGCGCCATACCTTCCCGACGTTCACCGACGGAAGGGATCGCGTCGAGGATCGGTCCCACCGGAAGGCGGTCGAGGATCTGCTCGATGAGCGACAGGCTCCGTTCGACCTCGCGAATACGGATCCAGACGCGGGCGTTGACATCACCGTCGTTCAGCACCGGAACATCGACGACCAGACTATCATAAGGCGGGTAGCGCGTGGCCTGCCGGGCGTCGAAACCGCGTCCGGAGGCCCGCCCGACATAGCCGCCCGCACCGTATTCGCGTGCCAATCCGGCGCGCAGCCTGCCTGTGCCGACCGTCCTGTCCTGCAGCGAGGTGGTGTTGTCGTAGAGCTCGACCAGGGCCGGAAATCGACGGCGGATGTCTGCAAGCAGATCTCGCAGGCCGGCTGCTCCGTCGCCATTCAGATCGCTGGTGATACCGCCGGGCACGATGCGGTCGCGCATGAGGCGATGACCGAAGGCGGCATCGGCTGCGCGCAACACACGCTCGCGCAGCATCCCGCAATGCGCGAGCATCAATGGAAACGCTGCGTCGTTGCAGATGGCGCCGATGTCGCCAAGATGGTTGGCGAGCCGTTCCAATTCCGCCATCAGAGCGCGCAGCCAGCTCGCCCGGGGTGGAACGACGAGTCCCAACGCGGCCTCAACAGCCTGTGAAAAGGCATAGGCGTAGGCGACCGTGCTGTCGCCTGACACTCTCCCTGCGAGTTGCGCTCCGCGGATCAGATCCGCGCCTGCCATCAACGCCTCTGTCCCCTTGTGGACGTAGCCGAGCCGTTCCTCAAGGCGGACGACCGTCTCGCCGTTGGCCGTAAAGCGGAAATGTCCCGGCTCGATGATGCCGGCATGCACCGGGCCGACCGGAATCTGGTGCAGGCCCTCACCTTCGGCACGCAAAAAGGCGTAAGGACTGACCTCCGGCAACGCGACCTCGCGCTCTCCAAGCGGGTAGCGCCGATCCCAACGGCCGTGATCGAGCCACGGCCGGCTGTCCGGCAAACCCTGCGGTTCGAGGCCGGTCAGGTCACGGATTGCCCGCTCCAGCCGCAGCGCCGGCCGATGCAATTGCGCGACGGAAGGATAACCGGTGGCCTCCAGCCCTTCCAGGCTGAGAACGCCGATTGCGCCGACCGCTTCATCGAGCAAGGCCATATGAACCGAGCTTTCCTCGCCCCAGAGACCGAGGAGGATCAGACGTCCCTCAGACAGCGCCCTTGCCGCCGATATCCATAGATCCGCATCGGCGATGGCGCGCGCCCACGGAGCATGGTGCGGAACGGGACGGCCTTTCTCGAGGATATCACTGAGCGTCGACATCTCCCCCCGCATCATCGAAGAAGGCTGGCAATATGCTGGAACCAGGCCACCAGCTCTGACGGCAGATAGACCCCGGCGACGAGCACCAGCACGAGATGAGCATACATCGGCACATAGGATGCCTGGACAGGAGCCATGCTGCCCCGCGGCTTCCCGAACACCGCGCCCGTCAGACGCAACAGCAATGCGCCGAAAGCGACCAGCAGTCCGAAGACGAGCGGAATGGCGAGCAACGGCTGCTTGGCAAAAGCCGAACTGACGATGAGGAACTCGCTCATGAATATTCCCGCCGGAGGCAAGCCGGCGATGGCGATGACACCGGTCAGCAGGCCCCAGCCGAGCTTCGGATGCGTTTCCGTCAAGCCGCGGATAGCGGAGAGCCTTTGCGTTCCCTTGACCTGAGCAATATGGCCGACGGCGAAGAAGATCGCCGATTTGGTCAGCGAATGCATGACCATATGCAAGAGTCCGGCGAAATTGGCGATCGGGCCGCCGAGGCCGAAGGCAAAGACGATGATGCCCATGTGCTCGATCGAAGAATAGGCGAACAGGCGTTTGATATCGCGGCGGCGGTAGAGCATGAAGGCCGCGAAAATCAGCGAGGCGAGCCCCATCGTCATCATCAACGGTCCAGGCGCGAGAGCCTCGGGATTGGCCGACAGCAGCATCTTGAAGCGCAGGACCGCATAGAGCGCAACATTCAGGAGCAAGCCGGACAGAACCGCCGAGATCGGTGTCGGCCCCTCGGCATGTGCGTCCGGCAGCCAGGCATGCAGCGGCGCGAGACCGACTTTGGTACCATAGCCAAGCAGCAGAAAGACGAAAGCGACATTGAGAAGCGCCGGATCGAACGCGGAGGCGTGATCGATCAGGATCGTCCAGACCATGGCATCATAACCTTCACCGACGACCGGCTGCGCCGCCAGGTAAATGAGAATGGTGCCAAAGAGCGCAAACGCGATGCCGACGCTTCCCAGAATGAAATATTTCCAGGCTGCTTCCAGTGCTTCGTGCGTGCGGTAGATGCCAACCATCAATACGGTGGTGAGCGTCGCCAGCTCGACGGCAACCCACATCAGCCCGATATTGTTCGACACGAATGCGAGGTTCATGCCGAACATCATGATCTGATACATGGCGTGATAGAAACGAAGGTTCGCCGGCGTCAGCCGGCCGATCTCCAATTCATGCGCGATGTAGCTGGCACTGAATATGCTGGTGGTAAAGCCCACGAAGCTGTTGAGGACGATGAAGACGATATTGAGATCGTCGACGAGCAGATATTGTCCCGGCAGCGGCCGCACGGTCACGAACAGGGAAAGAGCGGCAAGCAAGGTCAGAAGGCTTGCGAATACGTTCAGCCGCGCCGTCATACGATAGCCGGGTAAAAGCGCCAGGAACACGGCCGCAGCGATCGGTATCACAAGGACAGCAGTCAGCGTGTCGAAGGACAAGACGGAGGAGAACGCGTTCATTTCCGCCGTCTCCCCTTGAAGTCATCAAGCGCGCGGACATCGACCGTATCGAAGCGTTCTCGAATGCGAAACAGAAAGACGCCGATCACGATAAAGGCGATCAGGATCGAGAAGGCGACGCTGATCTCGACGACCAGCGGCATGCCCTTGGCGCCGGTCGCGGCAAGCACCAGCCCATTCTCGAGCGACATGAAGCCCACGACCTGGCTGACGGCGTTGCGGCGCGTGACCATGATCAAGAGCCCCAACAGCAAGACCGACAATGCGAAGGCGAGGTCCTCCCGTGCCAAAGGATCGGCCTCGGGCGTCACCCGAAGCATCACCACCGTCGCCAAAGCGACCAGGCCGATGCCGGCGAGCATGGTGGGGCCTATGCCGACGACGGTCTCGATCTCACGATGGATGCCGAGCTGGCGGATCATGCGATGGAGCACCACGGGAATAACGATGGCCTTGAAGACGAGGGCGATCGCCGCCGTGACATAGAGATGCGGGGCATCCTGGACGAAAGCCTGCCAGGCGACCGACAGGGTCAATATCAACGAGTGCAGCGCAAAGACATTGAGCAGTGCGTAAAGACGGTCCTGATAGAGCATCATCATGCTGACCAGGACCAGACCGCCGGCGAGCATGTGGGCAATGTCGAAGACCGGGCCGTTCATCACAGGCTCCTCGAGACAAATCGCAAGAGGGTTGCGAGCAGACCGAGCATGAGTGCTGCGCCCAGGAATTCGGGCACACGGAAGACCCGCATCTTGGCGGTCGCGGTCTCGAACAGGGCAAGGAGAGCGCCGCCGATCGCAAGCTTGGCGAGATAGGCAAATATGCCCACCAGATAGGCAACAGGTCCCTCTCCCACCACGGCGAGCTGCCACGGCACGAACATGCAGGCGATCAAGGTCATATAGAGCAGCAGTTTCAGGGATGCAGCCAGCTCGATCATCGCAAGGTGCCGTCCGGAATATTCGAGCACCATGGCTTCGTGCACCATGGTCAACTCCAAATGGGTAGCCGGATTATCAACCGGGATACGGGCGTTTTCAGCAATTGCGACCATCACGAGGGCGATCAGGGCGATCGCCAGTGAGACGCGCAGGCCCACCTGCGGGGAGGTCATGAAGGCGGCGATGGTCGAAAGCTGGGTCGAGCCCGCGATCAGGGCAAGCGTGAAGATGATCAGCAGCATCGATGGCTCCGCCAGCGTTGCGATCATCGCTTCGCGGCTCGATCCGATACCGCCGAAGCTGGTGCCGACGTCCATACCGGCAAGCGCCAGAAAGAAACGCGCACTGCCGAGCAGCGCGATGATGGCGATCAGATCCGCCGTCCAACTGAAGATGAGGCCGGTCGCGAACGTTGGGATGATAGCGGCTGCGACCCATGTGACGGCGAAGATCAGATAGGGCGTTACCCTGAACAGCCATGACGCGTTCTCGGCGAGCACCACGTCCTTGCGCAGGAGCCGCAGGATGTCGCGATACGGCTGGATGACGGATGGCCCGCGCCGACGCAGCAATCGCGCCTTGATGAGACGGATGAAACCGGTCAGCAGCGGCGCAAGCGCCACGACGAGCGCCATCTGAAAGGTCTGGATGAGAAGAGCGGAGATCACGACCATAGCGCCAGCATCAGCAACAGGAAAACAAGCGCCAGGAAAACCAGGCTCAGATAGCGCCGGATCGTCAGGAATTGCAGATGGTTGAGCTTTTCGGCAGCAAAGCCGACGGCACCGATGATCGGCAGATAGAGCCCCTCCCAGATGAGATCATGGGTCTCGACGGCAAAACGCGCCGGGCGGAGATCACCGGGCGCCGGCATATCTACCTGCTCACGGGCGCGGAAAACCAGCGTTCCGAAGACACGCCGTACGGGCTGGGCGAAACTGCTTGCGGTATATTGCGTTGCCGGGCTGGTCTCCGGAAAGCCGCAATCCCATGCCGGTGCCCGGCGCAGCTCCCGCGAGGCAAAGCGGTGGATGAGATAGGCCGTCAACGACGCCGAGAACAGGGTGAACAGGAACACCAGAAGACCGTTATAGGAGCTGCGGCTTTCCACGATCGGCACGATCGACAGCCACGGAATATCCGTCTGTACAGGCATCCGGTCTCCGATCAGCGACAATGTCACAGGCGCAAGCCCGTCGATAACGATCCCCGGCAGGATGCCTGCCAGAAGACACAGGGTGGCGAGTACGGACATCGCCGTAAGCGAGAAGCGATCGACCTCCACCGCCTGCTCGGCCGCGCTGGTACGAGGACGGCCGAGAAAGGCCACGCCGAATGTCTTGACGAAACAGGCAGCCGCGAGCGCTGCCGATAAAGCCAGCATGCCGCCGACCGCAGGCACCAGAATCTTCAGGCCCCATTGTGGTACGGCGGGGCTCTGCAGGATGGCCTGGAACGCCAGCCACTCGGAAACGAAGCCGTTGAATGGCGGCAGAGCCGAGATCGCGACGCAGCCGACGAGGAAGACGACGCTGGTGACCGGCATGCGATGGATGAGGCCTCCGAGCTTGTCCATGTTCCGTTCGCCCGTCGCCGTCAGCACCGCGCCCGCGCCAAAAAAGAGCAGGCTCTTGAAGAAGGAATGATTGAGGACATGGAACAGCGCGGCAGTCAGCGCCAAGGCTGCCGCCAGTTCCATATCGTTCGCCTTGAAAGCAAGCGCCAGCCCGAGGCTGACGAAGATCACCCCTATGTTTTCGATGGTGCTGTAGGCGAGCAGCCGTTTCATATCGCTCTCCATCAGCGCCTGCAGGATGCCGAGCACAGCGCTCCCGGTGCCGATGATCAGCACGACGATACCCGACCACCAGGTCGGCATGCCGAGCAGATCGAAGACTACCCGGATAAAACCATAGACCGCGACCTTGGTCATGACGCCGCTCATCAAGGCGGAGACATGGCTTGGGGCTGCGGGATGGGCGAGCGGCAACCAGGCATGCAACGGCACGAGACCAGCCTTGGAACCGGCGCCGAGCAGCAGCAGGATAAGCGCGAGTCCGACCACGAACGGCGTATGCGCGGATCCCCGCATGGCGGCGAAGCCATAATTGCCGGCAGATCCTGCAAGCAGGCCGAAGGCGAGCAGCAGGGCAAGCGTGCCGAAGCTTGCCATGACGATATAGACGTAGCCGGCCTTCCGATTATCGGCATCGCGATGGTGGGCCATCACCAGCGCCCAGGAAGCAAGCGACATGAACTCCCAGGAAATGAGGAAGGTGAAGGCATCGTCCGCCAGAACCACCAGGTTCATGCCGGCAAGGAAGGCCGGAAAGAACGGCAGCACGCGACGAGGCGCATGCTCATGCCGGCCGTATCCAAGGGCGTAGAGAGCCGAAAGCACACCGCCGAGATTGACGACCATCAGGAAGAAGGCTGCAAGCGCATCGATCCGGAAATGGCTCCCAAGCCATGGCAGACCTAAAGGGAGGATTATTGTCGGCGCCTCGGCCACGGAGAGAGCCGAGGCGAGATGGGCGAGCGCAAAAACGAAAGCGACAGCGCAGAAAACCAGGCTTGCGCCATAGACGACAGGCGTCGACGCGGCCGAACGACCGATCGGCACTGCAAGCACTGCCGTCCCAAGCAGCGCGGCCACACATGACAACAGGACGGAAACCGATGTCATGGGTCATCCCTCGCCGCAGGAAAGGATCTTGATGGTTCCGCCGCTCCGCTCTCGGATGGCTTGAGTTTCGTCCTGAGCCTTACGCCCCGCCCACCATTCGTGCTGACGGCCCCCTCGTTGATCACCTCGATACCGGCGCTTTCCAACGCAGCCAGCAGACGCATCAGGGAGTCGACATTGCCCCGCACTACATCGAGGCTCGCCTCCATGCGCTGAATTGTCGGAACAGAAATTCCCGCCAGTTCGGCCAGTTGGCGCTGGTCGATACCAAGAAGAGCCCGGGCGGCCCGCATCTGAGCTGCAGTGATCACGATTGAAACATCGCTTATCTTGCACAGACACTGACAATTGCCGCTTATGATGTGCCTATTGATGTCCAAAATCAATATTCTGATGCATCAGCCTCGTTGGCTTCGCAAGAACTTGCATAGGTCAGGACACCGCACAGCAATGTTCTGTCGTCGGTCGCCTGAGGCGACGGCCTAGGCGTCGCCCGTTTCCGGCAACATCCGTCCGGTCCGACGAAGATTGTCGTGCCACGCTAACGCTTCCTCGACCAGATGTGGCGTATGGCCGCCGCGGAGGACGGCGCGCCTGTAGTAATCCGCCAGAACGTCCCTGTATTTGGGATGAACGCAGTTATCGATTATGACGCGTGCCCTCTCCCGTGGGGCAAGGCCACGCAGGTCGGCAAGCCCGATCTCGGTGACGAGAATATCGACGTCGTGTTCGGTGTGGTCGACATGGCTCACCATCGGAACGACGCGTGAAATTGCGCCCTGTTTCGCAAGCGACTTCGTGACGAAAATCGACATGTAGGCGTTGCGCGCAAAATCGCCGGATCCGCCTATGCCGTTCATCATGTGTGTGCCACCGACATGGGTAGAATTCACGTTGCCGTAGATGTCGAGTTCCAATGCCGTGTTGATGGCGATGATGCCGAGACGCCGGATGACCTCGGGATGATTGCTGATCTCCTGCGGCCGAAGCACCAGCCGGGCCTTGTATCGCTCGATATCGGCAAGAACCCGCCGATGCTTCTCCGTCGACAGCGTCATGGACGACCCGGATGCGAAGTTCAGCTTTCCGGCATCCAGAAGATCGAATGTCGAGTCCTGCAGCACCTCGGAATACATGGTGAGGTCATGGAAGGGTGTATCCGCGAATCCTTGCAGTACCGCGTTCGCGATCGTCCCTATGCCAGCCTGCAGGGGCAGCAGCTTCTTCGTGAGACGCCCACGCCGTACCTCGTTCATGAGAAACTCGGTAAGGTGTCCGGCGATCGCGCTCGTCTCCGCGTCAGCCGGTTCAACGGCAGAAGGACTGTCGCTGCTTTGCGTTACGACGATCGCCGCGATCTTCTCCGGAGGGATGGGGATAAACGGCAAGCCGATCCGGCTTTCGGGAGCGACGACCGGGATCGCTTCGCGGGTCGGCCTTTTCGTCGGGATGTAGATGTCGTGCAACCCTTCGAGCGCTTCCGGCTGCGACAGGTTGATCTCGACGATCACCTTCGGCGCCAGGATGGCGAAACTGGCCGAATTGCCGACCGACGTCGTCGGCACGATACCACCTTCCTCGGTAATAGCAGTCGCCTCGACGACAGCAATATCGACGGGTGGAAGCTGGCCACTGCGCAGAAACTCAACGGTCTCCGACAGGTGCTGATCGATGAACATGACCTCGCCGGAATTGATCGCCTTGCGCATGACGGCGTCCGACTGAAACGGCATCCTGCGCGCGACTGCATGGGCCTCGGCAAGCGTCTTGTCGAGATTGTTGCCGAGCGAGGCACCGGTCATCAGCGTGATCTTTAACGGGTCGCGACGCGCGCGCTCGGCCAGTGCCAGTGGAACGGCCTTCGCCTCTCCCGCCCGCGTGAAACCACTCATCCCCACCGTCATGCCGTCGCGTATCAGCGCGGCGGCGTCTTCGGCGTCTACGATACGGTCCCGGAGCTTGGCACTCCGGAGGCGATCCTTAAACATGCGTGTACCCTTAGTGAGATAGCAGGACGGGCAGGAGGACGTTGGTCAGCACCGATTTCGTGGCGCCGCCAAGGACGAATTCGCGCAGCCGAGAATGGCCGAACCCACCCATGACGAGAAGATCCGCACGCAGTTCGAAGGCCTGCGTCTGCAACACATCGCCGATCGGTCTATCGGCGGCGTGGACGCGAACCATCTCTGCCGCGACGCCGCTCCTGCGGAAGTTTTCAATCAGATGGTCTCCGGCCTCGTCGTTGACGATCTTTTCGTCGGTGACGCAAACCAGGTGGACTTTGGAGGCATGCTCGATAAACGGCGCAGCGTTGTGCACCGCGCTTGCAGCAGCCGTGCTGCCGTCCCAGGCGATAGCCACATGGTCTATTCTGCCCCCGAAGCTCTGACGAGGATAGAGCACCAGCGGCCGGCCGGATTCAAACAGGACCGCCTCGACGACGGGGCGATACAGGCCAGCCGCCTCGAGCAGAACGAGGTCGTAGGCGCGTGCGGCTTCCGCAAGCATGTCTGCAACGAATGGTTCTCCGGCCGTCATGTTTCGCATCCGGATTTCGACGGACGCAGCCTTCGCTTCTTCGAGCGTCTTCCTGGCTAAAAATGAGCCACGCTGCCGGCTCAACGCCTCGGCCTCCTGGGTGAGCTTGACCGTATCCACGATCAGCGAGCCGAGCGCAGGAGAAACATGCGGGATTGCGATCTCGACGGTACACGCAGTCAGGCTCGCCTTCATGTGCCGAGCGAGCGCCACACCATTGGCGATCATGAATTCCGAGGTATCGTCGGGATATGTGAGAAGCGGCAGGAAGAAATGCTGTTGCACTGGACGCTACCTTGTCTGGCCAATTTCGATTGCGAACGATGATGTCGCATCGACCGCGCCGCGCATTGACCTGGCGCAAACCGGCATAAGAGCGCTTGAAGCCGTCAAAGAGATGGCCGATAAGCGGACCTATGTTTACCCGTGGCGCAGAGGATGAACCGACACCGATTGCATAGCCGCGCCGTTGACCTGGGACGACAATTGCAGTCTGCATGATCGCGAAGTGGAGGAAGCGGTGCGAATATTTTCCAAAATCAGCGAGTTGCGCTCAGCACTTGAGGCGTTGAGACGACATGACCGGACTGTCGGCTTTGTGCCCACCATGGGCTACCTGCACGCCGGCCACATGGAACTGGTTTCGCGCGCGCGGGTCCACAACGACATTCTGGTGGCATCGATTTTCGTCAACCCGCTGCAGTTCGGGCCGTCGGAAGATCTCAGCAAATATCCGCGTGATCTCGAACGTGACGCGCAGATGCTGAAGCAGGCGGGGGTCAATATGCTTTTCGCACCTGCTGTCAACGATATGTATCCGCAACCGATGCTGACGACGGTCGATGTGTCTCAGATCGGTAACGAGCTGGAGGGCGCTGTGCGCCCCGGGCATTTTGCCGGCGTGGCGACCGTCGTCTGCAAGCTGTTCAACATCGTACAGCCTCATAGGGCCTATTTCGGCGAAAAAGACTATCAGCAGGTCGTTGTCATCAAGCGCATGGTCGCCGACCTGGCATTGCCGGTGGAGATCATCGCGGTTCCGACAATAAGGGACAAGGACGGCCTCGCCCTGTCGTCGCGCAATGTCTATCTCAGCGAGGCGGAGCGAAAGGCTGCAGTCATTGTCCCGAAAACGCTTGATGAGGCCGAGCGGCTGGTTGCTGATGGCATCAGAGACCCAAAGGAACTCGAAGATCGCCTGACGGCGTTCCTTGGCCGCGAACCCTTGGCCAATCCAGAGATTGTTGCTGTCAGGGATGCATCGAACTTGCAGCCGATCGCCGCCCTCAAGGATCCAGTCGTCGTTGTGCTCTTCGTACGGATCGGAACGACGCGGCTTCTGGACAATCGAGTGATCGGCGGGCATGGCTTGACAAGAATTGGAGCGGAGCGATGAGTACGCCCGGATTTCAGAAACGCCTTACGCCGTCGCGCATCACCGCGATGAAGGGAACGGCACCGATCGTCTGCCTCACGGCCTATACGACGCCGGTCGCCCGCCTCCTTGACGAACATTGCGATCTGCTGCTGGTCGGCGACTCGCTCGGGATGGTGCTCTATGGCATGGAGACCACGACCGGCGTCACGCTCGACATGATGATCGCTCACGGCAAGGCGGTCATGCGCGGCGTCAGCAAGGCCTGCGTCGTCGTCGACATGCCCTTCGGAACCTATCAGGAATCGAAGGAAGTCGCGTTTCGCAATGCGGTTCGTATCCTGCAGGAAACGGGCTGCGATGCCGTCAAGCTGGAGGGCGGCGAAGAAATGGTTGCGACGATCGGCTTTCTGACGGCACGCGGCATTCCTGTCCTTGGCCATATCGGCCTGATGCCACAGCTGGTCCATACCGCAGGCGGCTATCGTTCGGTCGGCCACAGCGAACACGAAGCCGCGAAAATCCGGCGCGACGCGCATGCCATCGGCGGATCCGGGGCGTTTGCCTTTGTCGTTGAAGGAACGGTCGAACCCCTAGCACGCGAAGTGACTGCCGCCACCCCTGTGCCCACGATCGGCATCGGGGCCTCATCCGCCTGCGACGGCCAGATCCTGGTTTCCGACGATATGCTCGGGCTCTTCAACGATTTTACGCCACGCTTCGTCAAACGTTACGACGAACTGGGAAAACGCGTTTCTGCCGCAGCGGCAGACTACGCCGCAGACGTGCGCGCCAGGCGGTTTCCGGCGCTGGAGCATACGTTCAAGAAACGATCCTGACGGTACCGCGCTGAAAGCGGCCGACCTCCGCCTGGCGATTTCTGCCAAAAAACATGGCATTTCGGAGCAACTGTAACTTGCTGCCGGGTCGGCAAAAGCCGCCGTTAACCAACTGATCGAGGGGGCGGGAACAAATTTCCTATCTGCGACGTTGTGGCGCCCGGGACAGGAGGAAGAAAAAATGTCCAATACACAATGGAGTGAACCAATCGAAATCGAGTTCGGTCACGCGGGATCGCGAACTGTCAGGGGTCCATTCGACGCGCTCATTTATCTTCACGACATGTGGCCGCAGCGAACGGGAGCAAAATTCGTCAAGGCAAGCAATGCCTGCAAGGGCGCCGTCGAAGGACGCGTCAGCATGGAAACGGCAAGGGCAGATTTTCTCGCCGCCGCCGAAGAGGCAAAGCTGACCAAGCACTGAAGCTCTCGAGCGGACGCGCGGGCCGCGTCCGCTCCTTCTTAACGGAGGAAGGCGGCATGCGCGCCTTGATGATATCGCTCTTATCCCTGGCCATGATGGCGGTTGCCACCGTCCCAGCCATGCCTGCCGACATGATTCAAGGTTACGAGCGGTCGCCTGTCGTCAAGCATCGTTCGAGGCCCGTCATTCACGCACACTATGTCGAGCGCCGACGTCTCGATTGCAGCGATATGATTGTCGAATATCGCTACGTACCGCGTACCGAGGTCGTGACCGTATGCCACCGCCCGTGAGGCGGAACCCTTATGTTATACCCTCCAAGCCGCTCCCCGAAAAATCCGATCCTCAGATCGGATAATGTCCGGGCTGCGACGCCACCGTGATCCATCGCAAATCGGTGAATTCGTTGATGCCGGCCTTGCCGCCGAAGCGGCCATAGCCGGACGCCTTGACGCCGCCAAAGGGCATCTGCGCTTCATCGTGCACTGTCGGGCCGTTGACATGGCAGATGCCGCTTTCGATCCGCCGGGCGACCTCCATCGCGCGGGCAGCATCCCGGCCAAAGACGGCAGCGGACAGGCCATATTCGGTATCGTTGGCGACACGGACCGCCTCATCAAGCCCGCGCACGCGCACCATGCAGGCAACCGGGCCAAAGCTTTCCTCGCTGTAGATCCGCATTGACGGCGTGACATGGTCGAGCACAGTCGCATCCATGAGCGTCCCGACCGCGCGCCCGCCGGCAAGCAGGCGGGCACCCTTGGAGACAGCATCCTCGATCAGGCCATTGACCCGATTGACCGCTTCAAGGCCGATCATCGAGCCGAGCGGCGAATTGCTCCGACGCGGATCACCGGCAACGAGCGTCGAGGCCTTGCGGGCGAACTGATCGGCAAAGCTATCTGCCACCGCCTCGTCGACCACGATCCTTTCGGTCGACATGCAGATCTGGCCCTGGTTCATGAAGGCACCGAATGCGGCAGCTTTCACAGCTTCGCCGATATCGGCGTCATCGAGAACGACGAAGGGCGCCTTGCCGCCGAGTTCCAGCAGGACGGGCTTCAGGTGGCGGGCGCAGACCTCGGCGATAATCCGACCGACGCGGGTTGATCCAGTGAAATTGACGCGGCGCACCGCCGGATGGGCGATGATCTTTCCAACGATCGTCGCGGCGTCGGCAGGTGCATTGGTGAGCACATTGACGACACCCTCGCCAAGACCCGCCTCCTGCAACGTCTCGCCGATCAGGTGATGCGTCTTTGGGCAAAGCTCCGAGGCCTTGAGGATGACGGTGTTGCCGCAGGCGAGCGGCAGGGCGACAGCGCGCACGCCGAGAATGACGGGGGCATTCCAGGGCGCGATGCCGAGAACGACGCCAGCCGGCTGCCGCACGCCCATAGCCAACAGGCCGGGCTTGTCCGAGGGGATGACCTCGCCCGTGATCTGGGTGCACATGGCGGCGGCTTCGCGCAGCATATTGGCGGCGAGATAAACGTTGAAGCCCGCCCAGCCGGCAGTGGCGCCGGTTTCCTCCGCCATGGCGGCGATGAATTCGCCGGTACGGGAATCCATGATGTCGGCGGCTTTCGAAAGGCGCTTGCGGCGTTCGGTCGGTGCAAGCGCCGACCAGGCCGGAAAGGCTGCGGCTGCGGCCGCAGCAACTGCATGTGCATCTTCCAGTGTTGCCGCTGCAGCCGTAGTTGCCGGCTGCCCGGTAATCGGGTTCAACCGTTCGAAAGTCGCGCCGTTCGAAGCCGGCATGGCACGGCCACCAATGAGAAGCATCAGGTCAACCATCTCGTTCCCTTTCAGATATGCGCCCGGTTGCCCTCGCAAAGGGGGATCGGCGCGATGATGTCTGCTGGTTTCCGGCAATCGCCGGGACTCATGCGAATCCGGCGTTTACGCCAAGAGATCGACGTTTTTCATTGGAAGTTCCTCGCCCTTATCACCTGAATTTCAGGCTCTCCTCAGCGTTTAGTAGGAACCAATCGGCCGGGAAATTGAATGGATTTTTCTGGCAGTTTGTTGCACTTTTCTATGATTTTCCGGCCAAGAATATCGCTGCGCGACCGGATCTGATGCTGAGGCTCGTCATGGCTGAAAAACTGCTCGATATGCCGGCTCTTTCGGTCACGGCTTCAACGATTGCCGCCGGCCTCGGCAGCCAGACCTGGAGCCTCGGCGCCCGTGGCAGCCGCCCCTTCTATCAAGCCTTCTTCGTCTCGCGCGGCCGGGCGACATTGTCCATCGACGGCCAGGAGGAGCTCGAGCTTCCCGCACCCGCCGCGCTCTGGCTGCCGCGACGGGTATCGGGAACATTCGTTCTGGCTGCCGGCAGCGAGGGGGCGATGCTCTCGGCTGCCGAAGACTTTGTCTGGAGGATGGTCGGCGACAGTCCGGCTGCCGTACAGCTGCACGACATGATCGAGCGGGTTGTCGTGGCTCAAAGCGAAAATCTTGCGAGGCATGCTGGCGATATCGGCCGCGCCTTCGAGGTGATGACCGAGGAGGGGCTGCACCATCTTCCGGGAGGGGCGGCCGTTGTCGGCGCCTACTTCTCAGTGCTGCTGCTGCTGATCTGGCGAGCCTCCGGCGCTTCGGCTCCGATGAAGACGTCAGGCACGGGGGCCACAACACTGCAACGCTTCAGGCAGATCGTCGAATTGCGCTATCGCGAGCAGCCGGCGATCGCCGATATCGCCCGCGCCATGGGCATTACCTATGACCATCTGCACCGGGCCTGTATCGCCGGAACCGGGCGAAGCCCGATGGAACTGATCCATGAACGGCTGATTGCTGAAGCCAAGCTGCGGCTCGGGCAATCGGAACAATCGGTCGAACAGATCGGCTTCGGGCTCGGCTTTCGCGATCCCGGCTATTTCAGCCGCTTCTTCAAAAGCCGCACCGGCGAACCGCCGGGCGCCTACCGTCGCAGGATAGCTGCTCAATCGGAAAAGGGTGTCGCGCCATCCTTTGCCGCCTGGCCGTGAATCATCGGCAGCCGGCGGCAGTCACCGTGTCAGAATTGCCGTAAGGTGCGCGTCAGCGCCTGAAGTTGCTTGAAGCCCCCGTAGCGCTTGGCATGAAGATCGGCGACCATATCTTGCGTCGGCTGATAGGTTACCTCGGCCGCCGAGAGTTTCGTCATCGCCGCACGCATATCCGTAAACAGACCGCCAGCGACGGCGCCGAGGATGGCGGCGCCCAGCAGAACGGGCTCCTCGGCCGTTGTCGCCATAACAGGCTTGCCGCTCGCGTCGGCAAGCAGCTGCCGAACGAAACCATGCTGGCCGGCGCCGCCGCTGATGACGATGTTTTCGACGGTCACGCCCGCATCCGCCTGCGTGTCGATGATCTGTCTCAGGCCATAGCCGATACCGCAAAGACCGGCAACGTAGAGCCAAACCAGGCTGTCGATATCTCTTTCCATATCAAGGCCGGCGATCACGGCACGGGCGTGTGGATCGGCAAAGGGGGCGCGATTGCCGAGGAATTCCGGAACGACATGCAGGCCAGCGACAAGCTTGACTGCGTCCGAGGGCTGACCCGCCTTTTGCGCCGCCATATCCGCCAGCAGCACCGGCAGGGGAACACCATTGCGCTTCGACAGCTCCCGCGCCTCGGCGGCAGCCGGATGGAAGGAAAGCAGGTGGTCGATCGCCGCACCTGCCGCGCTCTGGCCGCCTTCGTTCAACCACATGCCCGGCACCATGGCCGAATAATAGGGACCCCAGACGCCGGGCACGAAGGCGGGTTCTGATGTCGAGGTCATGGTGCAGGATGAGGTGCCGAAGACATAGCCGAGATTGGCCTGTGGGCCGGCGCCAATACCAACGGTTCCGATCCCGCCCGCATGGGCATCGATCAGGCCGGCAGCAACAGCCGTTCCCGCAGTAAGGCCAAGTTCCTCGGCTGCAGCTGCAGTCAGGCCCTGACCGACCGCCGAACCTGGCTCGACGATCACCTGGCCGATGCGGGCGAATCCCTCGTCGGCCAGCGCGCCGAGACCGATCTGGTGGAAATAGGACGCATCCCACCGCTTCTCATGGGCAAGATAGGTCCATTTGCAGGTGACCGTGCAGGTGGAGCGCGACAGATCGCCCGTCGCCCGCCAGGTGAGGAAGTCCGCGAGATCGAAAAACTGCCAGGTGGTATCGAAGATCTGTGGGCGATTTTCTTTGAGCCACAGAATCTTCGGCGTTTCCATCTCAGGCGAGATGCGGCCGCCGACATAACGCAGCACGTCAGGGCCGAGCGCGTTGATACGCTCCGCCTGAGGAACGGCGCGATGGTCCATCCAGACGATGATGTTGCGGTCCGGATCTTCGGAGGGACCGACGGGAAGCGGCCTGCCCCCCTCGCCTAGCACGACAAGCGAGCAGGTCGCGTCGAAACCGAGACCCGCCACGGATGCCGGATCGATACCGCTTGCAGCAACGACCTCGCGGACAGCAGCGCAGACGGCCGCCCAGATCTCCGCGCTCGACTGCTCGACGATCGAGCCGGCCTCATGAAAGAGCGTGATATCCCGCTTGGCGGAGGCAAGCATCCGGCCATTAAGGTCGAACAGGCCAGCACGGGCGCTGCCGGTGCCGACATCGACGCCGATGACATGTTTGGCACCCGCTCCTGACGTGTGTGAAGTGTCGCTCATGATCTCTCGATTCAAATCGGCAATATCAGGTTTCTAGAGCATTTCCGTTTTCTTCTGATAACGGAAATGCTCTATCTCTTTGTTTTCACGCAATTCCGGAGCCGAACCTGTCAACCTCAGAGGTCGACGCTGTTCGGCAGGATGACCAGATCGCGGACCGTCACATTGCGCGGCCGCGACAGCATGAAGAGCACGGCATCGGCCACCTCCTTGGGCTGCATCAGGCTGCCATTGGCAAGCGCCTCCTCCATCTTGGCCCTCGGCCAATCGTCGAGCAGGGCTGTGACGACCGGACCCGGCAGCACAGCGCCGACACGCACGCCATGCTGGGCGACCTGGCGGCGGGTGGAGTGAACGAAGGCCTGAACGGCAAATTTCGACGCCGTATAGATCGGCTCCCAGACGACGGGCACGACACCGGCGATCGAACTCGTGAACAGGATGTCGCCGGACTTCTGCGCGATCATGTGCGGCAGCACCGCATGGACCGAGCGGAAGGCAGCGTTGATGTTGAGGTTGAGCATACGATCCCAGGCATCCGGATCGCCTTCGGCGACCGGTCCGCCGATATAGGCACCGGCATTGGCGTGGAAGATATCGAGACGGCCGGCCAATTCCAGAATGCGCGGCAGCATGCCGGAGACCTGCGGACCGTCGAGAAGATCGACGACGAGCGGCAGGGCGCCCGCGCCAATCTCCTTGCAGAGAGAATCGAGCTTGTCCCTGGCCCGATCGATCAGCACGACGGTTGCGCCTTCGGCATGGAGCGTACGGGCGCACTCCAGGCCGATACCCGATGCTGCGCCGGTGATGGCGGCAACCTTGCCCTTCATGAGATCAGTCATGCGAATACTCCTTGAGAATGCGTAATCAGGCGCGGCCGTGGCTGACACGGGAACGGCGGGCAAGCGAATCGACGATGACGGCGATTGCCAGAACAGCGCCTGTGATCATGTAGCGAAGCGACGAGCTGAGATTGAGAAGCGTCAGCCCGTTGGAAATCGCCTGGATGACGACGATGCCGAGCAGAGCGGAATAGGCGCTGCCACGGCCGCCGAACAGGCTGGTGCCACCAATGACCGCTGCCGCAATGGCATTGAGGTTCACGTCACCGGTGCCGGCCTGCTGGCTGGACGATGCAAGCCGCGAAGCCGACAGAATGCCGCCGATCGTGGCAAGCGTCGAGCAGAGCACGAAAGCGCTGAGATAGATGCGGCGCACATTGATGCCGGCGCGGCGCGCGGCCTCCCGATTGCCGCCGACGGCAAACATCGAACGTCCCCATTTGGTGCGGGTCAGCGCGTAGTTCAGAACAACGGCGATGGCGACGAAGAGGCCGAACATCCACGGCACGCCACGGCCGAGATTGAGATAATAGACTGCAAATTCCAGGGCCGCCGTCAGCACGATCGCCTTGATCGCCAGTGCGCCGATTGGTGGCGAGGACAGGTTGGAGGCCTGACGCTGGCGGCGCTTGCGCATCTCGTTGACGACCAGGACCACGCCCGGCAGAAGCGCCAGGACGTAAGACAGCCAGTCGGGCATGACGAGAATCTGGCCGAAGCGAACAAGCGGCGAGGCATAGGGCAAATTGATGCTGCCTGTCGGCCCGAGGATATAGAGCTGCATGCCGAGCAGCGCGAGCAGGCCGGCAAGTGTGGCAACGAAACTCGGCATGCCGAGCCTGTTATAGAGAACCGCGTAGAGCGCGCCAACGGCGATGCCGGCAACGATCGCAACCAGGATCGCCAGCGGGATCGGCCAGCCCATATTGACCCAGAGCACACCGAGAATGGCGGAGGAAAGGCCGCTCATCGAGCCGACCGAGAGGTCGATTTCGCCAAGCATCAGCACGCAGACGATGCCGAGCGAGATCACCCCGACGGTGGCACAGTCAAACAGCAGGTTGACGAGATTGTTCGGCGCGAGAAACACCGGATTGAGCAGCGAAAAAACCGTCGAGATGACGATCAGGCCGACAAACACCGGCAGCATGCCGAGATCGCCCGACCGCACGCGATCGAAGAAGGCCTTGGTCATGCCCATGATGTTGTCATCGTGGCGCACGCGCTCGTCGCTGCGGTCGAGGGCGGCCGGCTGGCGGATAGTCTCTGACATCTTCTGGCTCATGCGGGCCTCCCGCTGGTTTCGTGGGCAGCGCCCGTCTTGCGCTCGATCCGCCGGGAGACCGCGTTTTCTGTCGCGCCGGTAATGGCGGCGACGAGTTCCTGGTTGGATGAATCGGGCGTGAAGACGCCGTTGTTGCGCCCGAGTCGCAACACGACGATACGGTCGGCGACGGCACGCACGTCTTCCATATTGTGGCTGATGATGATGACGCCGAGGCCGCGTTCGCGCACCCGCTCGATGAGGTTCAGCACTTCCGCGGTCTGGGCGACGCCGAGGGCCGCGGTCGGCTCGTCGAGCATGATGATCTTCGGATCGAGCAGCAGCGATCGCGCAATGGCGACAGTCTGGCGCTGGCCGCCCGAAAGGGAGGCGATCGGTTCGCGCACAGAGGGTATGCGGGCGGCAAGTTCTCTGAGCAGCGTCCAGGCGCGCACTTCCATGGCGACCTCGTCGAGGCCCCAGGGAGAGATTTCATGGCCGAGGAAGAGGTTGGCGACGACGTCGAGGTTTTCGCAGAGCGCAAGATCCTGAAAGACGGTGGCAATGCCGAGTTCCAGCGCTCTGCCCGGACTATCCAGCGTGACGTTCTGACCGCAGAATTCGATCGTTCCAGACGAGGGTTGATGCACGCCGGCCAGAACCTTGATCAATGTCGACTTGCCGGCACCATTGTCACCGACCAGCGCCACGACCTCACCGGCCTTCACGTCCAGCTCGATATCGGTCAGCGCCGACACCGCGCCAAAATTCTTGGAAATATTGCTCAACCGGAGGATCGTCTGACCCTTCTCCGGCATATCCTTCACATCCCTGCTCATGGGGCAGTCCTTCTTGCCATAGGGGCATCCGGCCGCAACAGGCGCGGCCGGAGCTCACTCAAGCGCGTTTAGTTTGTGATGCCAAGCTTCTTGCAGCCTTCGGCATATTCGCCGGTGCAGATCTGCTCGGGCGTCTGGATCTTCTTGTCGAAGATTTCGGCCTTGATGTTCTCGGCGGTCACGACGGCGGGGATGAACAGCTGCGACGGCGTGTTGTAGAGCGACGTCTTGGCCTCGGGCTTTTCACCCTTGATCATCTGCACGGCCACATTGGCAGCCGCAGCAGCAACGATTTCCGATGGCTTGGAAATCGTGTTGTACTGGTCGCCGGAAATGACGAGCTGCAGTGCGGCAATGGTCGCGTCATTGCCGGTAACCGGCGGAACCGGCTTCACGCCGGCGGCCTTGAAGGCGGCAATCGCACCACCGGCCGTGCCGTCATTGGCAGCAACGACACCCTTGATGTCGGCGCCAAAACGGGTGATCTGACCGGCAGCCCATTCCTGTGCCTTCGGCGGCGCCCATTCCGGCGTGTCGTACTCGGCGAGCGTCTTATAGGCGGATTCCTTGAGGCCGCGATGAATACCGTCGCGGATCAGACCAGCAGCCGCATCGGTCGGCGAGCCGTTGATTTCGAGCACGCCTGCGCCATCGGCAACGCCGGCAGCCTTCAAGTGCTCGACGAGCGACTTGGCAATCGCGTAGCCGATGCCTTCATTGTCGAAGGAAACGTAGTAATCGGCCGGCTTGTCCGGAATCGGGCGGTCATAGGCGATGACCTTGACGTCCTGGGACTGGGCGATCTCGACGAGACCGGCGGCAGCGGCCGAATCGACAGGGTCGAGAACGACGACCTTGGCGCCCTGGGCGATCACCGAGTTGAACTGCTGCTGCTGTAGAGAGGCATCAGCGTTGGCGTTCTGATAGATCACCGTGCACTTCGGGCACAGCTTTTCCATCTCGGCCTTGAAGCCGGGGAAATCGTGCTGCTCGTAGCGGGTGGACGCCTGGTCGGGCATCAGGAAAGCGACGGTCGCAGCTTCCTGAGCCGAGGCTGCACCGGCAAGACCCATGAAAACGGTCGCTGACGCCATAAGCAAATTGCGATAATTCATTTTCTCCTCCTTGGTGTGATTAAAAGACAGGCCCAGGCATTGCTGGAAGTCACCACGGTTCGCCCGCTCGCCGCAGCCTTCGCCGCCACGAAAACGACGAGCAAAGCGCTCCTGCAAAAGCACAGCCTCTCCGCAGCTTCTTAGAAATACCTCCCTGCACCGGCCTGTTGACCGGTTTGTATCATCGATTGCGCAACCTTGCTCAATCGATGAAGCAAGAATTGCCACTTCCTCCGATTGATGTCAAGTTACCGTCAAACGGAGACGACATTTTGAATCAGGTGAAGCAGACGAAGAGGACGACGATTTACGATCTGGCGGAGCTTGCCGGTACATCGGCAAGTGCGGTCAGCGCTGTGCTCAACGGCAACTGGAAGAAGCGCAGGATCAGCGCCCAGCTTGCCGAAAAGATCATGCGGATCGCCGAGGAACAGGGTTATGCGCTGAACATGCAGGCGAGCCTGCTGCGGCGCGAAAAATCCCACATTATCGGCATGATCGTGCCGAAATACGATAACCGCTATTTCGGCTCGATCGTCGAAACCTTCGAAGATATGGCGCGTGCACGCGGCCTCTTCCCGATCATCACCTGCACGCGGCGCGACCCTCAGCTGGAGGTCGAGGCGGCGCGCACCATGCTCTCCTATCAGGTCGAATGCCTGATCGCGACGGGCGCGACCGATCCCGACCGGATCACTGAAATGTGTGCGGCGGCCGGCGTGCGCAGCCTCAATCTCGACCTGCCCGGCGCCCTTGCCCCCTCGGTCATATCGGACAATTTTGCCGGCGCGCGGGAACTGACGCGCCGCATCCTGAAAAACAGCGAGCAGCGGCTCGGCAAGATGGAACCTCTGCTCTTCATCGGTGGCCGCGGCAGCGATCACAACACGGCCGAACGTATCCGCGGATTCCGAGAGGCGCATGCAGATCTCGGCGTTGCCGTTCACGAGGAGAATATCCTTGCCTGCGGTTACGCGCCGGAAAAAGCCGAAAAGGCGCTGGACGAGCGTGCCCTTGGCGGCAATCCCCTGCCGAAAGGCATGTTCGTCAACTCGACGATCTCCCTTGAAGGTGTCATGCGCTGGATCCGCCGCTCCGGCCACCTCGACGACCGCAGCCTGGTCCTCGGCTGCTTCGACTGGGACCCTTTCGTCACCCTGCTCGGCAACGGCATCGAGATGGTGCGCCAGGATGTACCGGGCATGCTGACGAAAGTGTTCGAGCTCATCGAATCCGGGGCGAACAAACCTGTCGTCATCCAGGTGCCTCCGCTCATTCCCGAAGCACAGGACGCTTAAAAGCCCAATGGCCCAGAACCGTTGATGGAGTTGCCACGTTGTTTGTGGCTTAACGGTTTACGGATAATGGGGCTGAGATGAGCAACACCGTGATTAGCTACAAGAACCATCGCTTTCCGCCGCAGATCATCGCACGTGCAGTGGGGCTTTTTGAACGGACGAGCCGCCAAGCCCAAATCGCTCTTTCATCTCGTCGGTGCGAACCCAGGTGTCGCCAGTGATCTTGACAATCAGCTCTTCGAATACGCGCTCGAAAGCCTGCTTGGTGGCGTCCTCTGACAAAGCCTCCGCCTGAGCGAACGGGAGCAGTGGCCGCATATCGGTCAGCAGCCGCGGATTCACCAGCTTCGCGAACATTCGTTCTTCGGCCTGGGCGCGAGATATCGATTGGCCTGCAAACTGAAGATAGCGGCTAAACAGCTCGACAACCAGCTCAGCATGAAGCCCTTCGAACACATCGAGGGCATGGGAGAGATCATAGAGATCACGGCCCTTGTCGCGCTGTAGGAGAGCCCGAAGCTTCGTGGCCATCATCTCCTCCCGGGAGAAGGTCGGAATCGCGGCCTCGCCGGCAAACCACGGGTTGTCTATCCGAAGTGGTAGAGCTTGCGGCGGATCGTAGGCTTCGATTTCGCGCGTGTTGATTTCGACCTTGAGTCGAATAGGCGCGCCACTCCCGTCTTCCGCCTCCACACGAAAGCGAAATTTGGGGGCGACCGGGCTCTGGTCGAATTGCGCCCTGCCAAGCCAAGGTTCCAGAACTTCCCGCAACCGATCCAGGATTGGTCCGATCGGGCCAGCGGTCGTTCGAACGAGATCTATGTCCTCCGAGTAACGAAGCGGCTCTGGGAAATGCAGCTTGTTCAGCGCCGTGCCGCCGCGGAAACGCAGCTCGGCGGACAGGAGATCGTCATTGAAGATATCGATAAGCGCGCGGCTGATGATGAGATCCTGCTCGATTTGACGCTGATCCGCCCATGGAACGATTCTCCCCCAAGCGAAGATATTCTGAGCGGGAATCATTCGTCGATCTCCGGCGAGCGGCGCACGATCACATGCCAGCGGTCGTCGCGCTCCTGCGGCGTGGGCGTGAAATCCGGGTCGCGCGTCTCATGCCGGTCGAGCTCCGTCCAAGGCGCCGCACCGCGAGCCATCAGCGCCGCATGCATTGGAACGGCACGATCCTTATGTCCCAGCCGCTCCAGCAGATAACCGAGACGTTGAACGACAGGCCGCTCCGCCGCGTCGGACAGTGCGGCAAGCTGGGAAGGGTCGATTTTTTCAGAGAGGTCCATGAGGACTGTCGCGACATTGTCGATCCCGCCCGCCGCCTGCGGATAGCGCAGGAGGTCGAGCGCCGTGAGGGCGGGGGATGATATCTTCATTCTACCTGTATCCGTTTTGCGGTCCTCGATACCCGACTCCACCGCTGTGATGTCCTTGCGGTAATAGAAGACGATCAGGTTGCGGCCGGCCTTGATCTTCGGCATGCGGTTGGGCGTGACGATCTGGAATTCCATCACCGCCTGGTGCGTGGCGCCGTGAAGCTCCGCTGCCTTCAGCAAGCCTACATAGTAGGGCTGCTGTTCGTGACGCATCAGGGCATCGATGTACCATGAGGGTGGCGGCGCGCCCCAGGAGGCGAACTGCGGAGGCACCGCAACGTAGAACCCTTGCCGGGGTCTGATTAGCGCCTTGCGTCGTTGAAGCCGCTCGGCTGCATCAAGGAATGCGCCGCGTCCGACGCCTAGCGCCTGTTCGGCCTGCTGGCGCGTAAAGACGACTTGGCCCGCTGAGAGCAGGCTTGCAATATGAGTTGAAAGCGCGGACCGCTGATCGTGAACCATGCGTAACTATCCGCTCCAAGCACGGATTTTTCAACATGAATCGAAGGTCCGCGATAAATCGTTTTCGCTTTTCCGCACCAAATGCGGTTTTTCTAACATGATTGATCTCCGCCTTTGTCCGCGCCAGGGATATCATCGGAGAATGAGTTTGCGTGTAGCTGCTCAATTTGAACGGCCTGGGGCTGAGATGAGCAACCCCATGATTAGCTACAAGAACTATCGCTTTCCGCCGCAGATCATCGCGCGTGCGGTCTGGCTGTATTTTCGGTTCCCTCTGAGCCTACGTCCGGTCGAGGAAATGCTGTTGGAGCGCGGCATCGTCGTGTCCTATGAAACGATCCGGCGATGGGGCCGCAAATTCGGCCCAGCTTATGCCAAGCAGTTACGCAGAAAGAAGCCATCGCGAAAAGATATCTGGCATCTGAACGAGGTGGTGATTTCCATTGGCGGCCGAAAGCACTGGCTTTGGCGCGCCGTCAATCAGAGCGGCTACGTGGTCGATGAGAGATGTTGACGCCAGGAAAATCGCCTTCTATGGAAAGTCGTCGACCCATTGCGGCGGCAACAACAGGCGTTCGGTCATACGAGGTGACCGGACGCTTTTTCATTTGAAAATCAAGTCTATTTCACTGTTTCCGGGGTGAAGCGCGCGTAGAGCGCGTGTCGATTTCCGGGATAGACGAAGCGCACATGCGTCACCGGCCCGGACTTGTTCCAGGTGCGTCGTTCGACGACGAGACAGGCCGTTGCCTCGGGGATGGAAAGCATGGCGCCTTCGTCTTCATCAATACCAATGGCGAAGATCTTATGCTCGGCGGCACTCCAGGGAACCTGGCTCAGAAGCCACGGGCCGGGCGCCGTACGCTCGAACTCCTCATCCGCTGCTTCCGGCACGGTTTGAAGGTTGATCAACCTCTTTTCCAGGCAAAATGGCTTCGATCCGGCGTAATGCGTACAGATGACTTCGATGAGGCTGGAATTTTGCTGTAGGTCCAGCATCTGGCGGTCCTGCGCCTGCGCTTTTCTCCGAACGCGCTTTGCGACCTTGTAGGAATAGGCGAGATTGAGGGACTGGACCTCCGCCTTGATATCGTGGATCTCAAGCACTGCAGCCTGGGCCTGCGGCTGCATGACGAAACTGCCGGATTTCTTGCGGCGCTCGATGAGACCCGCCTTCACCAGCTGGGTCAGAGCCTTGTTCACCGTCATACGGGAACAGTCGTATTGCTTCGTCATTTCCACTTCGAACGGAATGCGGTAGCCCGGCGGCCATTCGCCCGAGACGATACGGCCCTCGATATCGCTGAGGATACGCTGGTGTAAGGTCGTTTCCTTGGGTTCATTCATCGTCACGCTCCGGCTCCTCTCCCGCTGTACCGCCTGGGAAGCGCCGAGGAAAGATGGTCATGCCGCCAATAACTCGTTCATGGCGGCAACGAAGCGGCGGTCGATCAGGTCGCGCCGCAGATGGCGGCCGTTTTGGACCTGCTTGCGGCCGAGCGCCCAGACGCTGTCGACTGCCACACCTCCGGCGAAGATCCAGTGATCGAGCAGCCGATCCTCCGGAAGATAGGAAACGGCGCTGGTATCGAGCGATACGATGTCGGCAAAGTTGCCGGCGACAAGGCCGGCTGGTGCCTTCAGCGCCGCACCACCGCCCGCAAGTGCCTGCTCGAAGAGGGCCTGGCCGGTGGAGCCGCCCGTCGATGCGATGACATTGCGCGCACGCAACGCCAGACGCTCTGAATATTCGAGTTGCCGAAGCTCCTCGGCAATGGAAATCAGGATGTTGGAATCCGAACCGATGCCGAAGCGCCCACCCTCCGACAGGAACAGCGGCGCCGAAAATGTCCCATCGCCGAGATTGGCTTCGGTAATCGGGCAGAGGCCGGCAATGGCACCGCTCTTAGCCATCCGGCGCGTTTCGTCGTCGGTCATATGGGTTGCGTGGATCAGGCACCAGCGCTGATCGACCGGCGCGTGGTCGAGCAGCCATTGGACAGGCCTTGCGCCGGACCAGGCAAGGCAATCCTCGACTTCCTTGACCTGTTCGGCGACATGAATGTGGATCGGGCCATTGCCGGCGAGCGCGATTGCGACGGACAATTCGTCCGGCGTGACGGCACGCAGGCTGTGCGGCGCAACACCGATCTCTGCGCCGGGAAGCCGGCTCGTGACCCGCCGGCAGCCATCCATCAGCCGCGCAAAACTTTCGGTGGAATTGATGAAGCGGCGCTGCCCCCCAATGGGATCTGCACCGCCGAAACCGGAATGGGCGTAGAGCACGGGCAGCAGCGTCAATCCAATGCCGGCTTCAGCACTTGCCGCGCCGATCCGCTCCGCCATTTCGGCGATATTGGCATAGGGGCTGCCGTCCTTGTCGTGATGCAGATAGTGGAACTCGCCGACGCGGCAAAAGCCGGCTTCCAGCATTTCCATATAGAGCTTGGCGGCCACCGCCTCGACATGGTCAGGCGTCATCGACAGTGCGAACTTGTACATGACGGTGCGCCAGCTCCAGAAGCTGTCATTGGCCGGGCCGCGGACTTCAGCGAGCCCCGCCATCGCCCGCTGAAAGGCATGGCTGTGGAGGTTTGGCATTGCCGGCAGGAGGATAGCATGGCGCTCGTCTCCAGCAGCAGGCGCGACATCGATCTCGATCGCGGCAATCCGGCCGTCTGCAAGCGTCAGGCGCACATTCTTGCGCCAGCCTTCGGCCAGTAGGGCCGCTGTTGCATGAAGTCTCGTCATGATCGCTCTCCCGTTTTCTGTTTGATCAGTCCGCTTGTCTTTATGCGAAAGGCCATAAATTTCTACTTGTCACCCTTTCGATTATGTATATACATATTCAGCCATAAAGAAAGGCGTAAAGCTGATGAGTGGGAACAAATTTTCCGGATCGGGCAGCAATTCCAGTGCCCGCTCGCTTTGGCGCAATGCGCGCCTGGCGACGCTGCGGGAAAATCTGCCGGGCCTTGGCATTATCGAAAAAGGCGCCGTCGTTTACGAAGGCGGGCGCATCCTTTTTGCCGGGCCGGAAGGCGAGCTGCCGTCCTCGCTGATCGAGACGGCCGAGATTACCGATCTCGAAGGTCGCTGGGTCACGCCCGGCCTCGTCGATTGCCACACGCATATCGTCTATGGCGGCAACCGCGCCCGGGAATTCGAGATGCGGCTCGAAGGCGCGACCTATGAAGAGATTGCGCGTGCCGGCGGCGGCATCGTCTCCTCCGTGAGGGCGACCAACGCACTGTCCGTCGAAGGGCTCATCGAGGCCGCGCTGCCGCGGCTCGACACGCTGATCTCGGAAGGTGTCACCACCATCGAGATCAAATCCGGCTACGGGCTCAATATCGAGGCAGAGCTGAAGATGCTGCGCGCCGCCCGCGCGCTCGCAGACCACCGGCCGGTGCGAGTCATCACCTCCTATCTCGGCGCCCACGCAACACCCGTCGAATACAAGGGACGGAACCAGGATTACATTTCCGATGTCGTCCTGCCGGGCCTGGAGCGGGCACGCGCTGAAGGCCTCGTCGATGCGGTCGACGGTTTCTGCGAAGGCATCGCTTTCTCGGTCGATGATATCGCACGGGTCTTCGACAAGGCACGTGCGCTCGGGATTCCCGTCAAACTTCATGCCGAGCAGCTCTCCAATCTCGGAGGTGCGAAACTCGCAGCCTCCTACGGCGCCCTTTCGGCCGATCATCTGGAATATCTGGATGAGGATGGCGCTCAGGCAATGTCGGCAGCCGGCACGGTTGCCGTTCTGCTTCCAGGCGCCTTCTACGCGATCAACGAAAAGCAGAGGCCGCCAGTTCAGGCCTTGCGACAGGCCGGCGTGCATATCGCTGTTGCCACGGACTGCAACCCTGGCACGTCGCCGCTCACCTCCCTGCTGCTCACCATGAACATGTCGGCGACACTGTTCAGGCTGACGGTGGAAGAATGCATCGCCGGCGCAACCCGCGAAGGCGCCCGCGCCCTCGGTCTACTCACCGAGACCGGCACGATCGAAGCCGGCAAGTCCGCAGATCTGGCGATCTGGGATATCGAAAGCCCCGCCGAGCTCGTCTACCGCATCGGCTTCAACCCGCTTCACGCACATATTTTCAAGGGCCAGAGGATCGACCGATGACCATAACCCTCCATCCAGGTTCTGTTTCGCTTCAGGACCTCGCAATCATCTACTGGACGGGCGTTCCGGCCAAGCTCGACCCGTCCTTCGACGCCGGCATCGTCAAGGCGGCCAACCGCATCGCCGAGATCGCCGCCGGCAATGC
>Ga0209025_1001336_pt1 | contig 33259 bp, 40 predicted proteins | sample AraplaMF_Col_mLB_FD_184256 | JGI IMG/M metagenome (GOLD analysis project Ga0209025, IMG submission 184256) | Arabidopsis root microbial communities from the University of North Carolina, USA - plate scrape MF_Col_mLB (SPAdes) (version 2) | ecosystem: Host-associated > Plants > Roots > Endosphere... | reverse complement strand
CTCGAAACCCTCCTTCTGCATGCCCAAACGTAGAATATTTCCAATAGGAAGAAAAATAGTTTTAGTATGGTCTGCTGCAAACCGAAGTTTCCCTTCATCTGTTCTTTCATTCGAAACAATTTCTATAACAGCGAATATACGTTTTCAATTTTCATCTATAAATTTCAGATTGGATTCAATATATCTTTGAAGCATTTTTTTGGAGAACATTTGAGTTTCAATTTGCGGACAAATAAAGGACTGGCAAGCTATATAGTAATCAATAACAAATGTATGTAAAGAAACAATATCTATGCTTGACGATGTGATGTAAGAGAATGATAGATTTTCTACACGTAAATCGTTATGATGTAAGAAAAAAGAAAGTGAGCGAAAAATGAGTAAAATCGTGATTATTACAGGTGCATCCAGTGGATTTGGCCTTTTAACTACCCTTGAACTTGCAAAGAAAGACTATTTCGTCATCGCTACAATGCGTAACCTTGATAAACGAGCAGAATTATTATCTCAAGCTACTGCATTACATTTAAAACAAAATATCAAAATTCATCAATTAGATGTTACAGATCAAAAATCTATACAGGCATTTCAATTGTTTTTAAAAGAATTAAATCAAGTAGATCTTCTCGTTAATAACGCGGGATATGCGAGCGGTGGATTTATAGAGGAAATTCCAATAGAAGAATATCGCAAACAATTTGAAACGAATGTGTTTGGAGCAATATCAATATCTCAAATTGTATTACCGTATATGCGAAAACAAAAAAGTGGAAAAATTATTAATGTAAGTAGTATTAGTGGCCAAGTTGGTTTTCCTGGTTTATCTCCTTACGTTTCCTCCAAATATGCATTAGAAGGTTGGAGTGAATCCCTGCGCCTAGAGGTAAAACCGTATGGAATAGATGTTTCATTAATCGAACCCGGTTCCTATAACACAAACATATGGGAAGTTGGTAAAGAACTTGCAGAAAGTTATGTAGAAACAACCTCTCCCTATAAAGAATATATGGATAAAATACAGAATCATATGAATAGTAGCAGTGAAACATTTGGCGATCCGATAGATGTTGCTCAAAAGATTGTAGCAATTGCTGAAACAAAAACGGCAACATTACGATATCCAATTGGAAAAGGTGTAAAATTGATGATGGTTGCGAAAAAATTTCTTCCGTGGAGAGTGTGGGAGTTTCTTGTTTTGAGAAGTCTTAAGAAGATGTAATGCAGAGGACTACTAATAAATAAGAGTCGTTATACACATTGAAATTGTGATAACGACTCTTATTATTTTACTCTTTTAACCAACAGGTTGGAATACATATATCATGAAATAATGTAATAATTAAACAAAACAAGAATACAAGTAGAGTCAACACAATCACTTTAGTGAGAGACATCCATTCTCCACTTCCCTGTAATTTACTATAATCACTTCACATGCTGTTTCACTGAATTCAATCGATCCACCCGGAAAGCGATAAAATGTTTCTTGCTTGTCACACTAAACAAGAACTTTAGAATGATCTCCATTCATAATAATCGCTTCTGAACGTAATAACAGCCTTTTCATTTTTCCTCTCTCTGTTGTACTGAATTTACAGATCGGATTTTCTCCGGTTGATCGCTCGGATAAGTAGCATACACACGATTATCATAATCCCAACTCATTATCGTGGCACTATCTCGTCCAAGTTGATGATGAACATGTTCTAAGACATCTTGAACACATTTTGTTAATTCTGGTTTATTTTCATACATATCTTTATACAAATAAAATGGATTTTCATAACGGCGTTCTCCGCATTCTAGTACACCATCTGTTACCATTATGATTCTATTTCTTCCTGTACGTAGTTCTCGAATACCAGAAGAATAACACGGGACTGGTAAAGAAAATGTATTCACATGCCCAATCCATTCATAAAAATGACGTTGGTTCAGCATATATTGTCCTAACTTATGTAATTCTTCATGAAATACATAAACGAGGCAGTCTCCTATAGAAAACCACCAAATATAATTTTCTTTTCTTACACATATTAAGCAAGCTGTTTCACCTTTTACTTGCTGGCACGACTGTTTAAATGAATTTGATTGAAAAAGTGCGAGTAAATGATTTTCAACAGATCGAAATACCGTTTCAACAGGTTTTTCTAATAAAGCTTTTATATTTTCATATTCATTTTTTATTGTATGTACTACTAAAGCAACACTTTCTGCACTATTGTGACCATCTAATATCATCGCAAATTCCCAGTTTCCATTTGACCAAACGAAAGCACCGTCTTCATTCTTCTTTGCGCCTGCACTCTTATTCCCACCATATCTGCCAAGCACTATCTCACCATGTTGCTGAACTGAAATTTCCCCTAAATACATTTCGTCACTACCAACCCATGAATATTGTGTATTATTTGTTGTATGCATACTCATTCACCATATATGTTCGTATTCTTTCACATAGTTTTTGTATTTGTTCTTCTTGTCCATATGGTGCACCTTCCCAATTTGCTACCTTAGTTGGTGACCAAAATTCCTTTGGTGTATTTGGATAACGTGGAATTATATGCATGTGCATATGATTTACTCCATTACCAGAAACGAAAGCATAAATATGTTCTGCACCCTCGCATTCTTTTAATGCACGGCTTACTCTGCTCGTAATTAAACCAAAAGCTTTCGCTTCTTCTTCTGTTAATTCAGCTAATCCTGGCGTATGTCTTTTTATATCAATCATTACATATCCGAGATACGTCTTGTCCTCTTCCCAATAGACATGTCCTACATATACAAGGTTATCTTCATAAATTGTCCCACCAGGTACTTGAATATTTCCGTTATGTTTTTGACAAATGAAACAGCTTTCTTCAGAGAAGTTTTGAATAGACATATGCATCCCTCACATTCCTTGAATTTATATTTTATAATATCATAAAAACGGAATACAAGTTAGATTTTTCCTAAATATCAGATTTTTTTGGTTATTCATTTACAGAAATGAAAATCAAAATGATCTCGTATTTCGCACTTATTACCTTATTTTTCACAAGTCACCTTTACACGTATATAGGCATTTACTATAGAAAGCCATCTTTTACTGAAGGAGGAAGAAATCCCATGCACCCCTATATGAATTCACATTTCAATCACCTACCTATCCCCCATCAAAACCAAGCTGTACGAACTACACCACCGCTTCCTAACGATTCTTATTATATGAAGCAGCAAATGACGAATCTTGAAAATCAATTAGCAAAATTAATCGCGTTAATGAAAAAAACAACCAATTAATCAAATCGATGGAACAACAACAAAATCAAGTTTGTGCCCCGGGTGGAGGTTCGGTAATTGTTCGTATGTAATCTTTTCCGATCTTTCATCACAATAAAAAGCACGCATCGTATATGAGAAGATCCATTATGATGCGTGTTTTTATTTAACCTTTTCTTTTCCGGTGAAACCCTTGCGTAATCCGATCTAATACAATCGCAATGACTACAATAGCTAGTCCAGCTTCAAACCCCATTCCAATGTTAACTTGCGTTACAGAACGATATACATCTACACCAAGCCCCGGTGCTCCTACAAGTGAAGCTGTAACAACCATTGATAAGGACAGCATGATACTTTGGTTTACACCAGCCATTATAGTTCCCGTTGCGAGAGGTAACTGAACTTTAAATAACTTTTGCGATGTAGTTGAACCAAATGCATTTGCAGCTTCAATTAAATCTTCTGGTACTTGTCTAATTCCTAAATCCGTAAAACGAATTGTCGGTGGCATTGCAAAAATAACAGAAGCGATAATACCAGGAACAACGCCTACTCCGAAAAATGTAATCGCTGGAATCAAGTATACGAACGCCGGCATTGTTTGCATAAAGTCTAATGTTGGTTTTAATATTTTTGAAAACCGTTCATTTTGGGATGCTAACACACCTATTGGAATCCCGACAATAATGGAAATAATGACTGATGTGAGAACAAGCGCCAATGTTTGCATCGTTTGTCCCCAATAGTTAATGTTTAGAATAAATAATAAGCCGATTAACGCAAATACCACTAAAGATATTTTCCTTGTTGTATACCAAACGAGAAAACATACGATTATAATCATTAAAAATGCTGGAATCAATGTTAAGAAATTTGTAAGTAAATCAACAAAACCACCAATGACATATGAAAACCCTCTAAACAGTCCTTCAAAATTCGCATATAAACTAGCAACGAATGCATCAACCCATTCACCTAAAGGAATACGCGGAATACTATTCACCGTCATTCACCTCTTCTTCAATATTTCCTGCGAGGGCTTGAATGACACTTTCCCGTTTTATTATGCCTCTTAACCTTTTCTTTTCATCAATTACTGGTAACGGCAGCTTCATTTCCGCCATTTTTGCATATGTTTCTTCCAATAATGTATCTAAATAAACATGCGGAATATCCTTCAAGAGTAAATCTGCGATTGGCCATTGTTTTTGAACAGCTTTACTGGCATCATCAGCCGTTAAAATACCTAAAAATTCATGTTTTTTATTTACAACATATACAGTGGACACACCTGCATTTCTCATAATTTGTAGTGCTACACGTGGTCCGCGGTCAATTAGTAATGTTTCTGGTCTTTTCAAAATAGATTCAGCAGTAATCACTTTCCCTAAATTCACATCAGCAACGAATTTCTCTACGAATTCATTGGCTGGGCTTATCATAATTTCTTCTGGAGTACCAATTTGCACAATTTCTCCGTCTTTCATTAATGCGATACGATCCCCAATTCGTAGCGCTTCATCTAAATCATGTGTAATAAAAATAATCGTTTTTTCCATCTTATCTTGCAGCTCTAACAATTCATCTTGCATCTCTTTTCGAATGAGTGGGTCTAATGCGCTAAATGACTCGTCCATAAGTAGAACATCTGGATCATTTGTAAGAGCTCTGGCAATTCCAACGCGCTGCTGCATTCCACCACTTAGTTGCCCTGGATAACTATTTTTATGATGATCTAATCCTACTAATTTAAGTGATTCTAGTGCCTTTGCTTCTCTTTCTTCTACTGGAACCCCTTGTATTTCTAATCCATAGGCAACATTTTGTAAGACGGTACGATGTGGGAACAGTGCAAACTTTTGAAAAACCATACTCATTTTCGTTCTTCTGACTTTCCTAAGCGCCTCTTTCCCCATTGTTGCGATATCTTCCCCGTCTATGTATATGTGGCCTGCTGTTGGCCTTATAAGCTGATTGAGCATACGAACAAGAGTTGATTTTCCGCTCCCAGATAGCCCCATAATGACAAAAATTTCTCCGGTATATACTTCAAACGTTGCCTTTTTCACCCCAACGTTCATTCCTGTTTCTTTCAATATTTCTGATTTACTTTTTCCTTCTTTTAATAAGGCGACTGCTCTTTGAGGATTTTTTCCAAATACTTTTGTTACGTTTTCTACACGTACTTTTGTATTTTCCATAAAACGACTCCTTTTCTGCCTATCTATTCACATAGTGTAACGATTTTAAACAGAAATATTACATAAAGAGGATTTTTTTAAAATTCTTGTTTCCGTTCATAATAAGAAGGTTCACTTATAGATTTATTCCTACTAACAACGCGATCCAAAACGAAATGAAAATTTCTATTTATGAAACGGGAGGATTCAATGAAACGGAAAATATGGCTTATAAGCACTTTGTTATTTATTAGTATGATTATTGCCTCTTGTAATGCTACAAATGCAAATACGAAAGGGAAAATTAAACTTGGTGTAACAAGTTGGAAGGAAAATATTGCGGCTGCAAATATGTGGAAAGTTTTATTAGAACAAAAAGGCTATAAAGTTGAACTCATGTATTTAGAAAAAGCAGCCATTTGGACTGGTGTCGCTCGCGGCGATGTTGATGCAAATTTAGAAGTATGGCTTCCGGTTACCGATAAGCCCTTAAATGATCGGTATAAAAATGACATTGTGTTAAAATCGAAATGGTATGAGGGCACTGGACTTGGATTGGTTGTTCCTTCTTATATGAAAGATATTAACAGCATCGAAGATTTAAACGCCCATAAGGATGAATTGAACAACAAAATTGTAGGGATTGAACCTGGTAGTAGCCTTATGAACTTAACGGATAAAGCAATGAAAGAATATGATATCAAGCTAAAACTTGTCCAATCTTCGGAAGCGGCAATGATGAGTGAGCTAAAAAAGGCTTATACGCAAAAGAAACCAATCGCTGTAACGCTTTGGAATCCACACTGGGGCTTTTCAGAATTTGATTTGAAATATTTAAAAGACCCTAAAAAAGTATATGGTGAAAAAGACGACATTTATTACTCTGTACGAAAAGGTTTTGAAAAAGATTATCCAGAGATTGTGAAATATTTCGATAGATGGAAAATGAATGACGAACAACTTGGTACTTTAATGGTGATGTTAAATAAAACAAAGGACCCTGAAGAAGCTGCACGAAAATGGATTAAACAGAATCAAGCATTAGTTGATGAATGGACAAAAGATTGATTTATGGCATAAAAATAGGCCGGAGAATCATATATTCTCTGGCCTATTTTAAGTTATTTTTTTTCAATAACAGCGTCAACAATACCATATACTTTCGCTTCTTCTGCAGTCATAAAGTAATCTCTTTCTGTATCCTCCGCTACCTTTTCAACTGGTTGACCTGTTCGATCCGATATAATTTTATTAATATCATGTTTTAACTTTAATATTCGTTTTGCAGTTATTTCAATCTCCGTCGCTTGCCCTTTTACTCCGCCAAGTGGCTGATGAATCATAATTTCACTATTTGGAAGCGCAAACCTTTTTCCTTTTGCTCCAGCGAGTAACAATAAGGCTCCAAATGACGCTGCGAATCCCATACAAAGTGTTTGAACATCGGGTTTAATCAAATTCATTGTATCTAATATCGCAAATCCCGCTGTAGTTGAGCCTCCTGGACTATTGATATAAAGAAAAATATCCTTCTCCGCATCTTCTGCCTCTAAAAATAATAACTGTGCCACGATACTGCTTGCTACTTGATCATTAATTTCTGATCCGATCATGACAATACGGTCTTTTAACAACCTTGAATATATATCATAGGAGCGTTCTCCTAATTTTGTTTGTTCTACAACATACGGAATTGCATTCATTATAATCCCTCCATCTACTTTTTAAGCTGCACATAGCATATAACCGTAAGAAGAAGGTGCTTTTGTATTGAATAATAGTACAGGCTGCTTAGGTGATACGTGTTCAAACTGTATTGTCGGAAGAAGTTTTGTTAACAATTGTGGTTTTTGTTCACGAATAGCTGTTACAATTACTTCAACGTCATCATCCTGCCCGGCTAATTCAATCTTCTCTTCTTCACTTACCGTTTTCAATCTATTTCTACTACGAAACAAGGAAGCCTTCACTGCACCTTCTGAGATTGAACATATTTCCGCAATATCTGATAAGCTGTATTGAAAAACATCTTTTAACAAGAAGATAACGGATTGCTGTATATTTAATAAAGACAAGACTTTCTCTGCCATCTCATGCAAATCAGCAATTTTACCATGCGGTTCTTCAAATGGAACCTCCTGCTCTAATTTCTCTTGAACTGATTTTGTTTTTAGTTGATCTAGCCATTTATTTCGAGCAATTTTATATAGAAGCGTAATACAAATATCTTTCTCCACATATTTTTGAAGTACTTTACAAACCGTTTCTTGGGCAAGATCTTCTCCATCCCATTTACTTTTGGTTAAAAATGTACAGTACCTTTTTAACTCTGCGTAATTTTCAATTAAAAAGTTTTTATTTGAATGATTCATATCGATAGGATTTCTTAACATCTGAGTTACTTTTGTGCACAAAATAACCACTCCTTTTCAGCGCTTACTTAATTAACGATTGAACAAATGAAAAAGTTACGGGTCAAATAAAAAAAATCATGTTTATGTTTGTAATTGTGCGGTCATAAATATGTTATGTAGAATTTTACACGAGGAGGCTGGAATATGCCAAAATTAACTGTTGTAGGTAATGGCACATTTGATGTAAAAGAAGGAACAAAGTTAGTACTAGCACTCGAAGATAATGATATCCATATTCTTCATCGCTGCGGCGGGAAAGCACGTTGTACGACTTGCCGTGTAGAAATCGTATCTGGAGACTTCTACGAGCCTACACATATTGAGAAGAATGCTATTACCGAAAAAGGAATTGAAGATCATTTGCGATTGTCATGTCAAATGCGTGTACAGACTGATTTAACCGTTCGCCCAATATTGACTGTTGAAAATTCTGGATTAGATGCTGGGCCGCGTCCTGTGGAATGAAAAGGCAACAGAATGAAACATTTAAAACGCTTAGTTGGTGAATATGCTAGTGATTTTGTAAAAGATGGGATGAAAATCGGCCTTGGTACTGGTTCCACTGTATATTGGACAATACAAAAATTGGGACAGCTAGTAAATGAAGGTTTATCTATTCAAGCTGTACCAACATCAATAGAAACTCAAAAATTAGCAGAGCAACTGTCTATCCCCTTAATCTCTTTAAATGACGTAGATTATCTTGATCTCACCATTGATGGTGCAGATGAGATTAACCCGGATTTACAGTTAATTAAAGGGGGCGGTGGTGCACTTCTTCGCGAAAAAATAGTTGCTGTGTCTTCCCAGAAACTTATCATAGTCGCTGATGAATCGAAACTTGTAACGAATTTAGGTATTTTTCCTCTTCCTATTGAAATAGTACCTTTCGCTTGGGAGCAAACTGCAAAACGAATTCAATCATTTGGCTGCCAGACAATTTTACGTATCCAAAACAATAAACCATTTAAAACAGACAATGGAAATATGATCTTAGATTGTATTTTTCCAAATCAAATAGCCAATCCACTCGAAACTCATCAGCAGTTAAAAATGATAACGGGTGTAATTGAAACTGGTCTATTTATTAACATGGTAGATAAAACAATTATTGCAACTGAAAAAGGAATAAAAGTATTATGACAAAACTAAAGGGCATGAGCCCGGTACAATACCGAGTTCATGCCCAAGAAGTTACCTAAGGAAGGAATCGTCTAACTTTTTAGGACACTTCACTAATAGTGGCTAACTAAACGAATTTAGCTAACTCACATTGCAATCTATATCCTTCTAATTTCCAAATTTTATTTACAATACGTTCTTTACAACATTCAATACCAATATTCACATCATAATCAGCAGGATTAGTACATGAGCTGGATTCGGTTAAAATAAATCCATTTGGCAATTTCGCAACCACGACTGTACATTTACCATGAAATTCTTCCACTGTCCATTTCGTTTTTTCTAAAATATTATCAATATCCTGTTGAGTTACCGTATTTTCCATAACTCTATAACCTCCCAATCTTCTGCTAACATATCAGTTTATGAAGCTAACCAAGGAACAAAATTTTCTTGTACTGTTTTCATTGCAATATATGCAACATATGAGACATTATGTCCTGTATGCTTGTTTATCATAAAGATTGATAAAAATCACCTCTTTAGTTATTCTTTGAGGTGATTTTTATGTTGGATATTTATGTTAAAATGGGTTTGTGTAATTACTTAACTAGCTGACAGGTTATTTGAAGAAAGGTATTTTTTCCTTATTCTATAGAACAGGTCGATAAACTCTAAAACATCTCCTCTCCCTAATACCAAAGAGCCGTAAAACATAAAAATCATGGCTACGAAAATACTAGGTACCTATATGAGTTTGATAATAAATGAGAAGTCCTTATTGGATTTTAGCAGAAGGGATGGATCAAAATGGACATTAGGAAAATACGATATTTCATAAAATCCATCTTATATTACGTGAAATGACAACGGAGCAGCAACTAAAAGCACTCTATGAAAAACAAATTCATATTGGATTTTTTCGTTCTAAACAGAACAATGAGATACTATCTTCTGAAGTTTGTGCTGAAGAATCTTTAAGATTGGTTTTACATCAAGATCACCCTTTCGCCTCATTACCCGAAATTCCACTCCAATTGTTAATTGATGAACCATTTATTTTGTTTCCACGTCATTTTGGTCCAAATTTTTATGATTTAATTGTTAGCTACTTTTTGGATTATGGTGTAAGTTTAAATGTTGTTCAAGAAGCTATTCAAATGCAAACTATTGTTAATTTAGTCGCAACAGGAATGGGTGTTTCTGTCGTTCCATCGTCGGTGGAAAGTTATAAACGTCCTGGTTTTGTAGTACCCAAGCTACTGCGAGTTGAGCGAGGGTAAGATCAATCTCTTGTGCGATGGGTTTGTGATTCTAGATAGCAGTGAGCACATTGTCGTTCATCCAACGTTGTGCAAGTTGATTTAATACTTTTCTTTCAGCCAACAACTGCCTTTTGAACTTTTTCTTTTAATATATAATTTTACTTATTCCTTATAATCTTCGTTACTTTCGGTTGGGTCGTTTCTACTGTTACTTGCTCGTCTTGAAACCAAAAATTTGTAATATCTAATATGTGTTCCATTGTACATATACCCCTTTATGAAATCCGAAGCCTTTTATACTTTTCGAAATATGAATTCAAAAAGCATACCTATTCCAACTCCAATTGTATACGCTAATAAATCACTCCACAAAAAACCATATCCTAATATAAGTCCACCTAATGGCGTTGCCCGTATACTATCTATCCATTCCGCATGATATAATTGACTCATTTCAATCCCATAGCAAAATAGTAAACTTAAAAATGCAATCTTTTTAGTCTCCATTTTATGAAAAAGAAATCCAACTCCAATGAAAATCATCAGCGCCCATAGTGCATCTCCTAAATAGGCATTTAATAAATCTGGTAAAACATACGCGAACTTTCTTGATCCCAATCCAAAGATAATTACTATTATGGTTAGTGCCGCATACAGTACCCTATTTCGTTTATATTCCATTCTTAAATCCTCTCTCATCACACCAAACCTTTCACAAAACTTGTACCCCATATTTTTATAAAAGTGATGTGCATGTTCCCTTTCAGCACGATTTCCGATATGTAATCTAATTGAAACTCCTCATTGTTCTATCTATGTACAGCGTCTAAGCGTGTATTTCTGATTTCCACATCTCATTCTACTCTACTGTTCAAAGCCCCTATACCATTATTCATTTATTCCTCATGCAATACTTGAAAATCAGTTACCAGTGAAACTATATTTCCCTTCTCATCAATCCCCCAATAGGAAGGATAAAAACCATCACCATAACCCGAACGGAACATAATAATATTACTCCCCGTTTCCTCACACACTACACAATTTCCCCACTCATCATCATGTTCTGTTAGTACGTCATCTATTAGATCATCATACAAACTAATAAATTCGTCTCCTAGTTCTTGTTGTAGTCTATCTTCTACTTCTTCTAACTTATCAATTGCTTCTACATCTGCAAAACACCCTAGTCCCGTATCAACTGGATAGCCAAAAATGTAGCCTTCCTCTAGTTCACTTACATTCTGCCCTGGCTTTGTTGCCATCTTCCACTCTACCGCTTTTGATTCCGATACTTTCAATTCAGCACCAGCAATTACACCATCTTCCTCGTTCCACCAAGCAATAATTGGATATGTACCTAGCTTAATTGTTTGTTCGAAGTGATTTTTATTAAAAATAAGAGGATCACAAGCAACCAATTTTCCTGAAGTAACTTTTAAATGATCTAATACTTCAGAACGTAGTATTTCACTATTCAATTTAGATAATTCATGTAATAACTTTGACATACTATTTTTCTTCCTCTCGTTCATTTATTCATAGACTTTCCTAGAATTTAAGCTGAGAAATCATCAATAATTTCCACCACTTCAATTTTCCCATTAATTAAAAGCTCTGGAAGCTCATTTTTTACATTACCCTTCCAATATTCTTTAGCTTGTTCAATTTTTCGAGAGAAAGGAACACCATCTTCCTTTGGTAAAAGGTTTCCATCACCCTCAAAAGAATTCCCCATAACTCGAAGCTTAACAATCTGCAAAACTTTCCGACTATAAGAATCAAATAATTTTTTCCATTTCAAAGCATCTTCATAACTTTTCGCAGCGTATAAGCAAGACAATCTTGAAGGATATTCAGGATATTCTTGTAGTCTAACCATTTCTACTATCACTTCTCTAATTGCTCTGATTGTTTGGTCTACATACTTAATCGCTACTTCGGCATTTTCTTTATTCATGTTCAATCCTGTATTTGTATAATGATCTTGTACAATCTGAATAAAGTCTTCACCTTTTGAATTCAATTGTTCTCTCTCAAAAAAGAAGCGATATAAGGTATTATTTTGGTTCTTGTCAAAGTTAATTATCTGCCCAAGAATCATTTTTTTCCTAGTAACGATGTGATAAACATACAATTCGTTCTCTTTCATGGCCTGTCTCCTATTGGTCTTCATCAGACTATATTATATAATTTCCATCACTCTTGTCCCCAAAGAATAATTCGTTTCAGGTACTTGATTCATCAGTGTATCAATTACAAATATTTTATTATGAATTCTCATACATGTAGCATTCCATCCGTCTAGAGAATCTTCGTTACTTTTCTTTTTGAAAAGCAGTATGTACGTGTTGCTTCCTTTGATCCCTTCCCACCTCGTATTCTCTTATCTTGTAAGCTGATTACGATGCATGACTATTTGCCTCGTTGCTTTGAATTGTTGTTTTCCATAGAATTTTATTAATTTTTCTTCACAAAATAGACTTACAATATCTATATGAGCAAGCTCATGAAGCAAGATTGTCATCATTTTCTCACCAATTTCCTTATTCCTTACACTATTATGTACTACAACATCTTCAATATACGCTCGAAACACACCATCAGTTACTGCTCTTGCAAATCCTATTAATTGCTTCTCTTTCCATACACCAATCGCTATACTATTCTCTAACATTTTAGAAATATCTTCTTCATCTCTTTCAGGCCACCAACCAACAGAATTGTACAGTAGCTTCACTTTTTTTGCAGTAATAGGTTGTTTATGATGAAATGTATAATTGTACATTCTATTTACCTCCCAATATTCAATTTACATAATATAATTATTTCACAATTTTAATTGCTTTTCTAAAAAATGTTGACTATACCCTTTAGGATGATCTTCCACTACGCCAAACTCCCTGTAACCATGTTTCTTATAAAATTCAGGTGCTTGAAAACTAAATGAATCAAGTAGTATAAGCCTACAGTTTTTCTCTTTGGCAATTTCTTCGATTTTATTTAATAGTTGACTACCATATCCTCCATGACGTACTGACTCATCCACCCATAAAAAATCGATATGGAGGTGATAAAAATATATTGTGCCTGTTATGCCTCCAAATATTTTGCCAGCATTGTCTTTTAATAGAAAACTTACATGTTCTAGTGGACTTTTTACTTCATCTGGTAGTACAGACATATTGTATTGGATTACTTTATTTTTAATGTACTCGCTGTCTTTTGAATTGTTTTGTTGTGTAATTTCCAAGTCTATTCTCCTTTCTCTTCATTATAGATAGCATCCTGTATACTCTTTATACAAACATTGCAATGTTTCTATTATTTTCATATCAGCTTCTTGATTCTCATACCGATTTGGTAACTCCATTCCACCAATTACATAAAGCAATGGATTTTCATGAAATGTTCCTAGTATACCAATATTCATAACAGCTGTAGACAATCCACCTGTCATATGTGCCAAGTGGTAACTTCGTATTCCCTCATATTTCCCTTGTTGTCTTACCATTCCATTTATAATGGGTTCCCATAACACTGGATCCGATTCATATCCTTGGAATATATGAATTAAAAGTTTAAGAACTTGTTTTAATTTCCCAACGTTTTTCACATCCCTTGGGTCTTTCGTAACATTAATCTTTGAAAAGGAACATTGAATTCTCTTATTTACTTCTTCCCATCCACCGCAAAAGTTCACAACAGATTGTGCAATACAATTGTCATGACATGCAATCATTACTTCCACAGCATTTCTTAATGTTAATACAGTTCTTTTTTGTAGATGTGGATATATTTCTTTACTATCTTCTTTCGGATTAAATACGATATTTGCGATTTCATCACTCCAGCGAACTTGATTCTCTTCAACCATTTTAGCTACCACAAATCCAATTGCCACTTTTGCGGCAGACGCTAGTGGAACCAATATATCATCATTATATAAAGCGATAATATTTTGGCTTTCTGGTGAATAAACAACTATACCTACCTGACCCGATTTTATTTCTTTTATTTTCTTGATTACTTCCTCCATTTGTACGCCTCTTCTCGATTTCGTGTTTATCCCTTTCAGTATTTCGATAATACAAATCAAAAATCCTTTTATGAGGTTAACAAATAGGTATTCTACTATTTTTATTCCAACTCTACTGGTAAAACATAGACGCCATTTTCTTTCTGAAGTTCTACTACTTTCACAACAGCATGAGTATTTACAGTTCCGTATATATGTGGATAGTTTTGACCATTAGAAGCAAATTCATATTTTATCTCCGCATCAACTAATGACGAATCAATTAGAAGTAGTACTAACTCCATTTCCCTGCTAAAATGTTTTTCTGCCACTTGAAGAGATTGTTCTAAAAAAGAACAATGAATAAATCCTTCTTGCATTAGTGAAGCTTCAATTATATTTCCTTTTGCTTTTGCTACTTCCCATTCTCTTTTTTTCATTATCTTTGTAATCATAGTCATTTTCCTTCTTCCCTTCTTAGTTATAGAAAAAACAAGAGGATTTTCCCGCTAGTCACTTGAAAATCCTCTTTAAACATCTATTATTTACTTTCATATAACTCTTCTTGTATTCCTCGAATTAAAGGTGATGCTTCTCCAGAATAGAAGATTCGTAAGTCATGGAGAGCTCTTGTACATCCAACATATAATAATTTTGCATCATGCTTTGTACCTTTATAATGTACTTCATCAACATCGATAAGAAGTACCGCATCAAATTCTAATCCTTTTGCTAAATACACAGGCACAACTGAAATGCCGCCTTCATATTTATTTTGGTTTGCTTCGATGACATTAACAGTGATTCCTTCAGCTGTTAACTTCTCATATAAATCGCGGCATTCCTCATCTGTTCTTCCTATAACAGCGATCGTTTTCACATTTTCATTCTGCATATGTTGTAGAGTCTTTACAATTGCGGCAAATTGGTCGTCAGTCGAAATAACTTTTACTTTCTCACCACTGCGGAAAACAGGGGTTGCGAATCCTACTGGAACTTCAGCATTTTTAATCACTTCATTTGCAAACTCAATAATTTCTTTTGTAGAACGATAACTTCTCGTCAGTTCAAAATAACCCGTTTCTTGAAACACTTCTTTAAAGTCATTCCAGTCTTCAATTCCTTGATAATCATATATAGCTTGCGATAGATCACCTAAAATCGTAAAGGAATTACCCATTGTAATTTCTTTTAATATATAAATTTGGAATGGTGAAAAGTCTTGCGCTTCATCTATAACAACATGGTGGAATTTTTGCCCGATTTCAATACCCGCTAATTTATGGTGAATATGAATAAGAGGTGCTAAATCTTCTACATACACTTCTTTTTTACGGCAACTTTTTTCTGTGTCTTGAACAAGTTCTTCAGGCAAAAGTTCCAATATTTCTTTTCGCTGCATCATCGAACTATAAAATGATAACGGGCTCATTTTAGGCCAAAATTTCATATAGGCATTTAATCTCTTTGTAGCTTCTTTTTTTAATACTTTTTTCTCATTTGTTCCTTCAAACTTTTTAAGTTCAATCTCAATCCAGCGTTTTATTCGGCCAACCAATCTTTCTCTACGCTTCATTAATGGATAGTGTTTATATTCCACTTGCATCCATTTTTTAACCTCTTCTACTGTAATAGCAGCTTTATCCCACGCTTCAAAATCTTTTACTGGTACTAAATTCTCTTCAAATTGAGCAATACTTTTTTCAATAAATGACTTAAACTTCAGCGTTCCTTTTAATTTACCAAGCATAACCTTGCTATCATCACGATTTATTGCAAAAGCTTGTTTCAGTTTTTCTTCTGTATTTTTTACTTTCACCGCATCATCTAACGTACGTAGCGCCCAATCTTGAAATGTTGTTTGCCTAATATTTCCGACGCCAAGCTCAGGAAGTACACTAGAAATATAATCTAAAAACAAACTGTTTGGTGCAAATACAATCATTCTCTCTGCCTCTAGCTGTTCACGATATTCATAAATTAAAAAAGCAAGGCGATGTAAAGCGATTGTTGTTTTTCCGCTTCCTGCAACCCCTTGAATCAATAGTGGCATGTTTTTCTCTGCACGAATAATATCATTTTGTTCGGATTGTATCGTCGAAACGATATCTTTTAATTTATTATCTTTATTTTCACCTAATCGATATAGAAGAAAATCATCCGCAAGAGATACATCTTCACTTCCTTTTGTATATGTATCAACCACACGTTCTAGTTCTCTTTTGCGAATGGCGATATTTCTTTTTAAATACACATCTCCTTCTACTAGTCCGTCTGGTGAATGATAAAAAGCCGATTCTTCACCACCAGTAAATGAATAAAACATGCTCGCAACAGGTGCACGCCAGTCAATAACAATTGGTTTCATCGTTTCTTCATCTGAAACACCTACTTTACCAATATAAATTGGATTTGGTTCTAATTGTCCATCCTCCTGAAAATCTAGTCGTCCAAAGTATGGTTCTTGTACACCAACACGTAAGTTTCTCCGACTTGATTCCCTCATACTTTCAAGGATTTGCTCTTTAAAATCTTCTCCATAATAAACTGGGATCTTTTCCAATTTCTCTAATTGCTCATCCATTGTAGCTAAAGTCTCTTTCATCCGCTGGAATTCTTCTTCAAATATAATACTCATTGTGATGATTCCCTCCTGTCCGTTCGAAAATTTCAGTCGAAATACAATTGTATAAAAAATACGTTTACAAAGTCAATAGATCGAGTAAGAATTTTCCAAAAAATAAAAACAGACAAAGGGTTTACGCCCTCCGTCTTTTTGTTTGCCTGCTCTATTAAATTAAATAGATAAGTAACATTCTAAATTGATTTCCCAAATAGTTTATCTGTAAATCTGCAATTTTGACCAATTCTCTAGAACTTGAGCTAAGGACATGTTGCATAATTCCTAAAAAACTTAATTAGTCCTAGCTATATTTTTTGGTAACGTGTCCAATCGCCAGAAGAAATGGGTTTTTGTAACATTTCGTCATTCTGCGCAACATAAACATATGCATCCCTATTATAATCTCCAAAATAGATAGTCTGTATAATACGATCATATAAATCTTGTTCTGGATTACCTGTATACACTTCCAGTTCATCTAACTTTTTTAAAATCTCATCATCTACTTCATATACTTCGCCATACACTTTATCCTCTTTCGATCGAATCATTGCAGGATAGCCTTCATTTGTATCAAAAAGTTTCCCATGAGTCCATGCTTCTTCAGCTATACACGTTGCCCTATGTAAGTAATGAGCATTTGATTGTTGTTTTCTTAAAGTGCCGTAAACAAAAACATAATGCATTTCCTTATCCCCTTTGTACTTCTCTATTTTCTTATTTGTAAATAAGCACGAATCATAAAGTAACTCACTTCAGCAGGAAGCAGTTCTTTAATCGACTTTAATCCGCCTTCTGCATGTTGCATTGCTGTTTCAATAAGAGATTCATATTCTGCTGGAACGAAACTATGCCAATCCACTTCCATTCCTTCTTCATAACAGCGAATTAAGTGGTTTTCGACAGTTTGACTTGATAAGCCTCGTTCTTTTGCGATTATACTTAACTCCGTTCCTTGTTTATACATTTCATACGTTTCTAAGTGAGAATTTGTCGATGATTTTCTAGGTTTCTTGCGTTCCGTAACAACTTCTGTCTTAATCGTATCTGCGTAATCTGGATTTTCTTCAATAAAATGAATGACTGCTTGTAAAAAGTGCGAACCATACTTCGCAAGTTTATGTTCTCCAATCCCTTTAACTTGTAAAAGTTCTGCATCGCTTTGTGGCATTTTCGCACACATATCTTTTAGCGTTTGATCAGAGAAGATAACAAATGGTGGTACGCCTTCCCCTTGCGCGATTTCTTTCCGAACTTCACGTAATATCTCAAACAATGGATGATCCTGTACAATTTGTCTTGTTGCCACTCTTTCTTTACGTAACACATTTTCATTTCCAAGCAATACTTCTTTCCCTTTTTCTGTTACCTTTAAGGTTGGATACGTCCCGTGTTCCACCGCAATTAATTCTTCTGAAATTAAAAACTCAATAAACTCACTTACTTCTTTTACGCTACGATTCGATAAAAGACCGTAAGTAGGTAATGTATGGAAATTGAATTCAACTACTTTTTTATTTTTTGATCCGGTCAATACTTGTGCAATCATTTGCTTTCCAAATCGCTGGTTTGTTCGAATCATACATGATAAAACCATTTGTGATTCTCTCGTAACGTCGACGCTCTCACGTTCATCTGTACAATTCCCACAGCGTCCACAATCTTCTTTTGGTTCTTCACCAAAGTACTCTAGAATAAATGATTGTAAACATTGTTCTGTATGGCAGTAATCTGTCATATACTGCAATTTTTCAAGTTCATTTGAGAAACGTGATTCTCCAGTGGATTGATCAATTAAAAAGCGCTGTACTTGTACATCCTGAGAAGAATATAACAAAATACATTCACTATCTAATCCGTCACGGCCAGCACGTCCTGCTTCTTGATAATAACTTTCCATATTCTTCGGGAGTTGATAATGAATAACATAACGAATGTTTGATTTATCGATCCCCATACCAAATGCAGATGTCGCTACCATTACGCTCACTTCATCACGTAAAAATCGCTCTTGCTGTCCATTACGATCATGATCATTCATTCCGGCATGATAACGAGCAACTGAAACCCCTGCTTTATATAAATCTTCATACAACTGATCAACAACTTTTCTTGTCGCTGCATAAATAATTCCAGATTCCTTTTTATTTTGACGAATATAGTCCGCTAAATATGCATTTCGATCCTGTCCCTTGATTACTGAGAACGATAAATTTTCCCGTTCAAACGTTGTCATAATTGTATTTTTTTGATCAATTTCTAGCGCGCGACAAATATCTTCTCGCACTTGCGGTGTTGCAGTCGCAGTTAACGCTAATACAAGCGGCTTTTCTGGAAGATAGTCTAATATACGATGTATATGTAAATAACTTGGGCGGAAATCATGTCCCCACTGCGAAATACAGTGTGCTTCGTCAATTGCAATCATCGGTATCTTCATATCAATTAATTGATCCACAAATTCCATTGAATCTAGACGCTCTGGCGCTACATATAGCAACTTATAATGACCTTGTTTCGCTAATTGGATTCGTTGGTTTGCTTCTGTAATTGAAATAGAACTATTAATGTATGTAGCTGAAATTCCATTTTGTACTAACGTATCTACTTGGTCCTTCATAAGTGAAATAAGCGGCGATATAACTAATGTCGTCCCCTCAAATACTAATGCCGGAATTTGATAACAAATCGATTTACCACCGCCTGTTGGCATAATACAAACGGTATCTTTACCATCCAATACATTTTTAATTGTCTCATCTTGCCCTCTGCGGAATGACTTGTAACCAAAATAGGACGCTAAAAGTTCTTGTGCTTTTGTAAACAAAAAAGATTCACCTGCTTTTCTTAGTCTTTCATCTAGTAATATTATATCATTACTCGAAAATCATTGTACCCTCTACTTCTCTCCATCGCTTCGCATGCTTACGAATAATCGTTACAAACTCATGCAAAGCTGGAGAAAACCATTTATTTTTATGATACGCAAGTTGTGTCGCAAACTTTGTTTCATTTGCAATAACAGCGTGTAATCTCCTATCTTTCCACTCTTGCTGGACCGTAATAATTGGTAATAAAGAAATCCCTAATCCGCACATTACACATTGTTTTATGGCCTCAATACTCCAAAATTCGAATGTACTTTCATGTTGAATTCCTTGTCTTTGTAAATAATGTTCAAAAAACGCTCGGTAACTGCAATCACGTTCCGTATACAAAAAGGTTTCCTCTTGAGAAAATTGGACAACTTGTGAATCTGTTTGTCTCACAATATAGTCTTTAGGAAAAACAAACGCCATTTGCTCCATGACAAGTGGTTCGATATGTAAGTCCTCTTCATGACGCTCTGTGTCTAAGAGAAAAGCAATATCTATATTCCCGCTCTTTAAATCATTTCGTAATTCCCAACAAGTTGAAGCTTTTAATGTGATCTTTACTTTTGGATACTTCTTTTTATATTCGTGAAGAATAGAGGGCAATCGGTAAATTGTTAATGATTCTGGAGCACCAATTACAATTTTTCCAGTAATCTCATTATCCATGCTTGGGATTTGTTTTACTTTCTCGGACAAAGCAATCATTTCATTGGCATAAGGCAGTAAATGCTTCCCTACATCTGTTAACACCATTTTTTTCCCTAACCGATTGAATAAAGGCTGTCCCATTTCTTGTTCAATTGCTTGAATATGTCCTGTTACAGTAGATTGCGCATACCCTAAATAGTCTGCTGCCCGTGTGTATCCTCCTAACTCAACAATTGTTTTAAATGTTTTTAAATGCCGAATCTCCATTTCAATATCCCCATTCTAACATCATAATTTCCGATAATTAACTTCATATATATCTATTTTACTGATAAATAAACCCGATTTACAATAAAAGAAACAAATTTTTTTAATTTTTCAAAAGGAGATGTATGTACATATGAGAAAGAAAAAATTAGGGCCATTACTTCTCAGCGGCTTAATTATTGGTCCCATTTTAGGATCGGGAATCATTTTACTTCCCCCACTTATTTACAAAACAACTGGAGATTATGCCATTATTGCTTGGCTATTTATTATGGGAGTTGGATTTCTTTTTGCTTCATTGTTTGGTAAGTTAAGCATTCGCTTCCCCAGTGAATCTGGAATTGCACATGCAGTCGATCAAGCTTTTGGACCTTCTATAAAACAATTAACTTCTATTCTCTTTATCATAGCAGGTTGTCTAGGACCAACAGCTGTTCTGATGACAGCTAGTCAATATATAGCAGCTTTATTTTCAAACTTTAAATTTCCGTTAGAGGGAATTGGTTTTCTTTTAATGAGCGTTTGTATATTCATTTTATTATTAGATATATCATCTATTGGAAAAATATCATTTGTATTTTCAACAGCTGCAACCGTTCTTTTATTAAGTGGAGGAATCAGTTCTATTCCTCATCTTCGATCAGAACATCTATTTCAAACATCTTTTTCTTTTGGTAATTTTGGATATAGTATTTTACTGCTCTTTTGGGCTTTAGTAGGTTGGGAGATTATTGGGAATTACAGTATGGAGGTCAAAAATCGAAAGAAAACGATTCCGCAAGCAATTGCGATAAGCACATTTACTGTAACGGTTGTTTGTCTTGTCGTAGCAGGCGCTACACAATGGATTGAAATTCCAAGTTCAAATCAAGAAAATTTACGAATAACAGTCATATTAGCTACTTTATTTGGTGAGTTTGCTATTCCTCTTATTGCCTTTATTACTACTGTTCTTTGCATGAGTACATATTTATTGGTTGTTGGCGGTGTCTCACGTCTTATCGCTTCTGAGGCGAAATATATAAAGAAATTATCTAAACTTTCCTATCGTACGAAATCGAATGTACCAATCTTTTCTTTACTGTTATTAGTAAGTATACATACTGCCGTATTTATCTGCCTATATAACCATCTCATTACAGTTGAACAAATCGTAGCCATTGCAAATGCTTTCTTTATCTGTAATACCATATGCGGAATCTTTGCAGCATATAAATTATTACCAGGTTTATTTAACAAAATTCTCTCTTTAAGTTTAATTGTCTGTTTCTTTATCATTCTCTCTTTCTCTTCCATCTGGATTTTAATGAGTATCGGAATACTAGTTGCTTTCTATGGATTACAGTACTTCAAAAACAGACCAAAACCTTATGAAAAGGAAATTTCAATAAGATAATGAAAAGAAAAGATTCTCATTTGAACTATTTCTCACACAAATCACACATTCATTTCCATAATATAACCGCATCAAATTAAAGGAGGTTTATTTATGAAACGCAACAATAATCTAATTGCCTTTCGCTCTTCGGATAAACAACTCAAAGTCTCTAATAATGATGCCTGGAAATATGAATATATTTATAAATATCGACCTTTATTTTCCTACAAAAAGCTTTTTAACATCTTTTTTAATGAGAAAAAACATGAATAGCATTCATACAACATTTCTCAATGCGCGACCCATGGACTTCATTCATCCTAATTGTTAATATTTAATAAATCTATTGGATTAAAGTCCCTTCTTACGACCTGCCTTTTATTTGCAGGCCTTTTTTATTCCCCCATGACCCTATAAATGTAACAAAAGCATGAAATTGTGACACGTATAAAGTAACTATTGATGACAGCTAAAATTTTTTCTCAATACACAAACCCCATTCTGTTTGTTACTATAAAGATACTCCAGATGGGTTATTACTCATCAACATTATCTAGCCAAAGAGACCTGCCCGCGGGAAGTAGGTCTCTTTGACTTTGTTTGAAAGATTTCTTATAGCCTCCGCACTAGGCCTCTCTTCATTTGGACGCATTTACCAGCACTATTTCCAAGAAATTCATGTTATGCTTACTTTGTCGAGCCCGACATTCTCGGCAATATACCCTTACGAAGCCCTGTAACTTCCCTTGCAGGGCTTCATTTCTTTTATATCCCCCTTATTAACATCTTCAATTTACTTTCCTACAATTGACTTAAAAAATCCCCTTTAAGATCCATATAAATTCCCACATCTCTTTATAAAGTGAAACTGATTATTAGCCCTCACCAATCGAGCTTTTACGGACAGTTAATCTCCCGCCTAACTTCTTTAGAAAAGCAGAAGCACCTCGATCGGAATCACAGGTGTAGCTTTAAAATAAAGTTTGATCAAATTAATGAGAATGACGCTGATAAAAGACAAATAGAAAGAGCATGTTTAAAAAAAGATTAATCAAAACATGCTCTTATTTCATCTAATTGCTCAAATGTTTTATGAACATCTAGCACTAACAAAATCAGAGGCTGTATCTATTTTAAATAAAGATTATCAATCCAGTTTTAAATTGTATGACAAAATAGAGAAAGGAGCTTTAGAAATGGCTGACGCTATTACAGCAGCGATCGTAAAACAATTCCCTCAAGTTTTTCAATAACAGAAGATACCGATTCATTTTTGAATCGATATCTATTAAACTTTTTCTCCCTATCAACTCGTAAATTCCTTTACATAATTATTACCAACCACCTTACCTCTTTACATTTAACATGTATAGAGATATTTTATTAATATCCTTATTTATATTTATAGGAGGAAAAATATTGATTAACGCAGTAGGTATCGCTTTTATTCTTTCTAATAAGCCTGAAAAGAAGAGAAAAGTTTATCTTAATGATAGATTTGCACTAATAGACATTTTTGAATCTAAAGATGTGTATGATTCTGAAGGCATCCCACTAGTAGAGCTAACATGTAAATACAGTATTTATTTGGATGAAAAATACTATTGTAAATCTCTCGAAGACTACACTGGACAAGTATTTCCTTTCCTTAGTTCAAAAATAGGAAAAGGTCTTGTTAGAAATTTAAATTATTATTTTTCATATGTTGATGTGTATAATAAAAAACCACCAGTTAAAGAAATAAGAAGCCTTATGGAGGAAGTAATCAATTACAATTGAACTACCCCCACCTACCGTTACACGCTTGAGGTAGGGGTCTTCTCGCTAAATATGATAAAGGGGATTTCTACATCCCTTTTTTCTATGAATGATTAATCTTCATCTCGATATGTTAATACAGATAAAAATTCTTTTAGTGAATCACTATGTAAAAGTGGCTCCCACTCACCCATGCCATGTTCAGCTGTATACACTGGAAAATCAATATCTTTTACATCAACAAAAAATGGATCTCCCATTAATTCCTCATATCCAATAACAAACCAGCTTTCTTTCCAATCCCCTTTTTCGTTTCCAATAAGAGATTCATTTTCTAACCCTCCTACACGATAACCTAATTGTCCTTCTTCAAAATCAGCTCTAGAAAATAGATAAACAGGCAACATTTCTTCTGTAATATCTAAAATTTCTACCTCTTGATTTTCTAACCGATCGAGCATACATAGCAACTTATCAATTTCATTCTTGTAGGACATTTTAACATCTCCCCATCCAACTTCTCAGCTTATAAGCCTGTATTTCTAACGATACACAACACTTTTTTATACAGTATCAATCGATTTCTTTAACTTTTACTAAATCTCGTTATGATTTTCAACCGCACATTTCAACCTCTGCAACATATATCCAATCCCTTTACATCCCTCTAGCGGGTAAGAAATAATCTCTTCTGGATATAATTTTGTTACTACTTTTTTATGTTTCTTTCCTGCAAGCAGGACAATTTCATCAAAATTTAGCAGCTCTTTATCAATCATCTGTTTTTTTAATTGTTCTATACAAATAATTTCATCGCTTTTTGAATCAAAAGCAAGATCATAGTTTTTTTCTATTATATCAGTTGGCAATAAAAATCCATGTTTAGCTGATAAAATAACCCAGTGTGTAAAAAATTGAGAAGCATATGCTTGGCATGCTTTTCCGAATGGACTAATGTATACACCCTTCGCTTCTGTTGGTCCCTTATCAGGGTACTTATCCCAAATCTTCTTTTTCCCACATGGAATTATGCATAGTCTTGTCATTATTACGTTCTTTCCCCTCTTCTCTTTCAATCCCATAAAATCTACTTCATAATAAAATCATAGCATTTTTCATTCACGGATAAAAATAGTAGGTTTTTCTTTTCTTCCTGACCAAGGTTTATTTTTTCTAAATGAAATAGGAAAAGAATAGACCTTGATATCCGAAATTTTATCCTTCCTAAAAACAAAAAAGAACAAGCAGACTGTATATCTGCTTGTTCTTTTACATCCGAAGTACTCTTATAGAGCTTGGAACGTTTCTGTTAATACAGGAACGATTTGTTTTTTACGAGACACAACACCTTTTAAAGTTGCTGTATTGTTTTCTAACGTTACGTTGTATGCTTTCTCAACAACATTCACTGCTTTACCGATTGCAAGACCAACTGAATCGTTCGTTAAGATATCAGTTACAACGAATAAGAATAGGTCTAACCCTTTTTCTTCTACTACTGCAGAAATTACCTTTTCTAATTCCGCTTGGTGTACAAGAACGTCGTTTGTATCAACAGCGTTTACTTGTGCAATTTCAACTTTTGCATCGCCCATTTGGAATTCTTTTGCGTCAAGTGAGATTAATTGCTCCATTGTTTTACCGCTTAAATCTGCACCAGCCTTTAACATTTCTAAGCCATAGCTTTCTGCGTCAACACCAGCGATTTCTGCTAATTCACGAGCTGCCGCTACGTCCTGTTCTGTGCAAGTTGGAGATTTGAATAGTAAAGAATCTGAGATAATTGCAGATAACATTAAACCTGCAACCTCTTTACGAATTGCAACGCCATTTTCTTTGTACATTTTGTTTAAGATTGTAGCTGTACAACCAACTGGCTCACAACGATAGTATAAAGGATCGCTTGTCTCAAAGTTTGCAATACGGTGATGATCGATAACTTCTAACACACGAACAGATTCGATATCGTTAGCACTTTGTTGACGTTCATTATGGTCAACTAAAATAACGTTGTCCACTTCGTTTGCTACTGTCTCAACAAAACGCGGTCCTTCTACTTTAAAATGATCTAACGCAAATTGAGTTTCACCGCTGATTTCACCTAAACGTACAGGCTCAGCATTCATTCCTAATTCTTTTTTTAGCTCTGCATAAGCAATTGCAGAACAAATTGCATCTGTGTCTGGGTTTTTATGCCCGAAAACTAGTACTTTTTCCATGATTTCCACCTCTTCATGAAAAGGATATCTTAAAGAAGCAAATATGACAATATTTTAAACACATTTTTTATAAATAAAATCAAGTTTTTATCATATTCACAAAAAACATCCCTCTTCTCCTATATTAAAAGGAAAAAAATTTGGAAAAACGAATAAAATCATGAAAAGGAGGTTTATTATTATGCCTATTATAAAGCTTGAAAATGGTGTGGAATTATATTACGAAGAACAAGGAAAAGGTACACCTATTCTTTTTCTCCACGGTGTTTGGATGAGCAGCCGTTTTTTTCATAAACAAATTCCTTATTTCAGTGAAAAATATCGTGCGATCTCGATTGATCTACGAAGTCATGGGCGCTCTCCTCATATTGAAACTGGACATACGATTGCAAACTATGCCCATGATGTACACGCTTTTATAGAAAGCTTATCATTAAAAGATGTCATCTTAGTAGGTTGGTCGATGGGAGCATTTGTTGTATGGGAATATATAAAGCAATTTGGAGAACAAAATATTAAAGGTTCTGTTATTATAGATGAATTAGCGTCTGATTTTAAATGGCCTGATTTCCCTATTGGTGCCTTTGATTTCGCAACACTCATTCACTTCATGAGAGAAGTTCAAACAAATCAAGCGGAGTTTCTAAAGGGGTTTATCCCTCTCATGTTTAAAAATCCCCTTTCTACAAAAGATGCAACTTGGATGCTTGAAGAAGTAACAAAAGTTCCAGCTTCTATTGCGAGTGCTATTTTGTTTGATCAATCTGTTGTTGATTACCGTGAAGAATTAAAGTCAATTACCAAACCAACTTTACTTTGCTTTGGTAGAGAAGAAAAATTAATTCCAGTAGCTGCGGGCGAACATCTGCATGAACATATCCATAATTCTAAGCTTGTTATTTTCGAAAACAGCTGTCATTGTCCATTTCTAGAAGAAACTGATCATTTTAACAATGTGCTTCATTCTTTCTTCCAATCACTTTTATAATAATATATTTTAAAACAAAAGGGATTTTCAGAATCAAAACTTTACACTTTGATCAATCGTAACTTTTTCCTTAGCACTATTTCTTTCTAGTTCTTTACATTTTTCTTCCCAAGATTCAATGCCTTCACATCCTGCTTTTTTCTGACTTTCATAATCCTTCAACATTTTTTAAGCAGATTTTGTTAAAAGTAAAATTGCAAGAAAGTTAAGTTAAGCCATACTTCCTATCCTTCAATCACCAAGATTCCATCAAAAAAGCAAAGGCATTCACCTTTGCTTTCTTTTCTTTCCTTATAGATGCTCTAACTAATTATTTGTAGCCTTTCCCATTGGATCTTTAGATAAAAACAGTATAATACCAAATAAAGCTTTTCCCCATCTATAATTGCACCATACCTAAAAGTTCATAAGCATAAGAAATGAATTCGATTCTCTCCGCTTTCAAGTTCCAGGTTTATTTCATTTTAAAATATACATACTAAAAAAGAGCTGGCGAGATTACTCTCAACAGCCCTCTTTATTACTCATCCGAGTTATTTAAATTCGCTAATGCGAAAATACCTTCATTATCATCTAATTCAAGTTGTAATCTTGCTGCAAATGGATTGATATTATATTCCCTATCAAGCCATAAGCGAAGTGCTTCAATTAAGTTTGCTTGAATTAAAATTTGCTGGCGACCATTTACTTCTACTTCAGCAGAAAAACCATAGTCATCATCATACATCAATTCAACTAAAACTGCTTCTGGACCAACTTGACGCTTTTCTGCAATATATACACATAGTGCATTTATAAGCTCTTGTTCAGAGATTTTTATCGTTTCCATACTGCTTCTTCCGCCTGTTTCTTACGTTGATTTTTGAAATATTTAAATGCTCGAATCGCTAACATGACGATACCAGCCATTACTAACATATTTACCATGAACGCTAACACAGAACCAAGTGCTCCCATGTTTGCAAATAAGCTTCCCATTAATAAACCACCAAGACCACCTAGTAATAAACCTTTCATAAAGCTTCCTTTATTACTCTTTGGTGCTGTGTTTGATGCTTTTGTTTTTGAATCAGGGTTTGTTTTCTGTGCATTCACATTAGAATCTTTTTTATTTAAATCCACTTTCGAATTCTGTCCTGAACTTGGTGTAAATGATTTTTTACCTGATTTGTAACTCTTCGCTGCTGCATGATCTACGAAAACAAAACTGCTAGCTCCAAAAACAACCATAAATGCAGTCATTACTGTAACGAGTTTTTTCAACATAGTATATCCAGTCTCCTTTTACTATAGATATATGTGAAATCTATCTTTCTCTAAAATAAGAATGATAGATTTATTTTAAAGTTAAATAAAAAGTTCTTATGAACCTATTATATGAACTTTTATTGAAATAAGCAAGCGTTATTTACTTAACTTTATTAATAATTTAAAAAAACTTAAGTTAACAGGAAAAATAAAGAAAAACAGAATTGACTTTACAAGCAACTAAACATAATATAAGTTCATAAGAACTTTTATAATTTTGGAGGTGAAAAGATGGAAACATTTCATCTCACACGAAACGAAATGGCGACGCTCCTTCTTTCTCTTAGAGGATGGAATACAAAAAGGCCTCTCGTTATTTTGCAAGAAGCTTGGGCAAAGTCACATAAAAAAGATATTGAGTGTGGTCAAAGTGTTACAGCTTTTATTACAACCGCTCTTTCACCTATTTTTGAAAAACTAATTAAAATTGAAGATACAGATATTGGTTTTTCATTAAATGAGATTGTTGCGCTTGGTAATCAAATTGAAAACACCAGTTTTTCGGTAACAGCTATGCAAAACTGGGTAAAACGAGATATAAAAGAAATGATCGGTTCACCACAAAAAGGAAAAAAATATTCAATTGAACAAGCAGCATTATTATTTATTGTAGAAGATTTGAAAACTGCACTAGACTTTGAATCTATACGTAAGTTATTAAGACTTATTGTAAATGATCCAGCCGATCGAAGTGATGATTTAATTAATCCTGTTCATCTATACGTTGCTTACTCCTCTTTATTTGAAGAGTTGAATCAAGGTGGTTGTTTACAATTAAACGCGACTGATACCGTTCGTACAATTGAAAATATTGTAAAAGAAAAAGCGGATAAAATCGCAAGTAAATTTGACCAAATCAACAATGAACAACGGGAAGCCATTCGTAATGCGATTATTATCGCAACGCTCTCTGTACATACCGCATATGTACAAATGTTGGCAAAACGCTATGTATCGGCAACATTATTTCTACAAAATTTAGATGTGAAACCATAAAAAAGAGGAGCGAAATTCGCTTCTCTTTTTTTCTTTCTTATTATAAATAGTACATATACTCTCTTTTTGGCAAAGCGACCATTTCTTGAATGTATTTGGATAGCTCTAAAATATCCATGAAATGCGAATTTTTATTTATATAAATACCACCTATGTATGAACTATACCCTTTCTTTTCCTTCATAACTTCCGATATATATCGAACTTCTTTTTTATAACATGCAAAGTCACCTTCTAATCCCGATTCCCAATCTAAACTTCGTGATTTTGAAAGATATAATTGAGCTAACTCTGCTAATTGCTCATGTTCCGATACTGCAAAATACTTCATTTCATTTAAAATAACCTCATCAACTAAATGGACAAAATCTTTTACTTCTAATTCTTTTTCTCTTTTTTGAAAAAAGTTTTGTAATAGTGGGCTATAAAATGAAATGTTATCTTCTTTTATCTTCTGAAAAATAAGTTGAAATAATAAATCTTTTCCCACTACAAATGGATGACCAAATCCATTATGATAAAGAGCGCTTTTCACCTTTACTAGATGCTCTATATACGGTACTCCAGATTCTTCAATGACAAGCTTTTGATTCACCATACGCATAGTAGAAATGAGTTTCTCAATTGGAATTCTTTCTACTTGTAGTGATGAATAATATAAATCACGATTCCAAAAATCAAGCTGATCCATACCCAATGAACAAAACAAGAGTTCATCGATAATTGGAAAACTATTTTCTTCTGACAAGGCTTGGATTACATCTTCTAATAAATTAGGTGTCCGTTCTAAGATAGTACGTACATCTCTATCTTCTTGAATAATCTGTATCGTCCAATCACCATGATCTTGACCAGATATTCGTTGGAAGCAATGTGAATATGGACCATGCCCAATATCATGAAGAAGAGCTACTATAGAAACAACTTTCTGCTCATATTCTGTCAAATCAATGTCACTGATTGTAGTAAGATGCGTTATAACTTTATTTACAAGTACATATACCCCTATAGAATGTTCTATCCTTGTATGTGTTGCATTCGGATGTAAATAATATGTATGTCCTTGCTGTTTAATATGAGCCAATCTTTGAAATGCTTTTGTCTTTATTAATTCAATGATATCTCTATCTTGAATCGAAACCCTTCCATAAATTGAATCTGTAATCTGCACAGTTTCCCCCTCCTCAAATAATAAAATTCCTATTATATTATATCGAATTTTCTGTTTATTAAAAACTTCATTCTCCTTTAAGTATGAGAAATTTTTAATATACTTTTTATTGTCTCTTCATGAAATTCCAATTTGTATACCTTACTATAAAGATTAGAAACAAGATCGTACAACACTATCTTTCACAAATACGTAAAAACCTTAAAATAGCTATACGGTAAACGTTTGATGTATAATTTATATATGAGAAATCAATTATATATTATTTCCCTAAACAGTAAGTGGCATTTCACCTCTTACAATTTTTAAAAATTTATGGACTAGAAGGTGCAACATGTTAGGTAGTTTTATTCATTCCGTATTATCATTTTTAGAAGGCCTTGGTTATTGGGGCGTTATGCTTGGACTTATGATTGAGATTATCCCAAGCGAAATCGTTCTCGCCTATGCAGGTTATTTAGTATTCTCAGGAAACATCTCATTTGTAGGAGCCGTTGTATTTGGTACGATTGGTGGTGTTATCGCCCAAATCTTTATTTATTGGATCGGGCGTTACGGGGGAAGACCTGTACTAGAGCGCTATGGTAAATACATTTTCATCCATAAAAAACAAATTGATGCCGCAGAAGCATGGTTTAACCGCTATGGAACCGGTGTTATTTTCACAGCACGATTCATTCCAGTCGTTCGCCATGCCATTTCGATCCCTGCCGGAATTACTAAAATGTCACCTATACGCTTTATTACACTTACAGCTCTTGCAATTATCCCATGGTCTATCATCTTTATCTATTTAGGCGAAAAGCTAGGAGAAAATTGGGGTAATATTAACGAAGTAGCTGGACCATATGTGACATCGTTCGCTATTGGTGGAGTCATATTAATTGTTTTATATTTCACTTTAAAAATATGGTTTAAAAAACGAAGAAAACTTGGTTAAATGAATCACTTAAGATAACGACTTAAAAACACCATCAACTGAATTGATGGTGTTTTTTAAGTCGCTATACTTTTATAATTGAATCTGGTTACTTTTTAAAAAATCAATGATTTCTTTTTTATGCTTCAAATCATGTTGAACAAGAATCAAAAAATAATCATTTAACTTCATACTTTCTTTTCCGAATTGATAATCATTATTAAAATTTTGACCAGGAATCTCTTTTATAAGACTGACTAAACGCTCTCTTGTAAGAGTGAATTGATTAATTATCCCATCTTTTGAAATACCAGATCTTGCATATTGAATAGCACTATTATTCATTTTCTCAACATCATTTGAAACATTCGGTAGGCTTTCTAAATGTATGAAATAAGATACCCTATGTTGAATTAAAAACTCGTCCCAAATTATAAAATGCGAAATAACATCTGCAATTCCCCAGGAACCATTTCGAAATGCTTTAAACCATATATCATCAGGTAAACTCTTTAATCCCTTGCACCATTCTATTAAACTTAACTTTTCCTTCAAAATAGATTCTTTACTCATGAGCCTCTCCTTGTTCTTTAATTTTCATTACCATATGTCATTCACATCGACTTATTCTAGACGGTATAAGAAAATCCTCCTGCATTAAGTAAACGCAAACGGATAAGCAACCATTCCTTTCCTAAGTTCGTATATTATCGTAAAAGGAGGAATTTACACATGCATTGGCAACAAAAAGTTCAATATTTAATCGGTAAGCCTGTCGGAGTTTCTTTAGTAAACGGTCAAGGAACATCTGGAGTCTTATGTGGTGTACACGATGGACATATTTATTTGTATGAATACTTATATCAAGCGCAATTTGCAATGAAACATTATGATTTTAGACAAATTCAAGATATACATCCTTTTCCAAATTGTCCACAACAAAACCCTTTATATTAAAAACAGGAGCAGCTTCAAAAAGCTGTTCCTGTTTTTATGTTTGTCCTACATACTAATCAATTTTTATTGAAATACATTCTTAAATTCATAATATAATAATTGACGTCCATCATAATCTACATCGTGCGTGTATGTAAATCCAATCTTTTCTAAAACATTCTTCGATTTCTCATTTGTACTTTTAATTCTTGCGATTAATTTTTGAACCTTCAAATCATGAAATGCATATTGAATCGATGCATGAGTAGCCTCTGTAGCAAACCCGTTCCCCCAAAACTTCGGATCAAGAAGGTACATAATCTCCACATCTCTTGTTTCATCGATATATCTTAAACCACAATGCCCCATTAGTTCTCCCGTTGTTTTATGAAATAGGAACCACACACCAAAACCATTTTCAGTCCAATGTTTTATGATTTTTCCAACATACTGCTTGGCTTCTTCCCTTAACATCCCTCTAGATACTGCAAGCCATCTACCAACTTCATCGTTTTTCACAATTTGATGGAATGCATCAATATCTTCTAAAGTAGGTCTTCTCATTAAAAGTCTTTCTGTACGAATTGATTTGTCATTGACCTGGATTGACATATTCTCTTCCCCTTCATAATAAGTTTACTTCGTTAAATTATATCATGAATTTTCTTTCATTTTATATTGCAAATCCTAAAACAACGATATACATCTATAGAAAAAAACAGACTATCGTTCAACCGAAGTCTGTTTTTTTCTATACTTCATTTTTATTTTTTCACATCTGCCCATTTCAAGCTAGTTGCTGGCCCAAATTGATGTACATATAAATCTTTTACATATGACTTTTGTAAATAAGATAATCCTCGCTGGAACACCGGTGCAATTACCGCTTCATCAAGTAGC
>Ga0209025_1001335_pt1 | contig 33271 bp, 19 predicted proteins | sample AraplaMF_Col_mLB_FD_184256 | JGI IMG/M metagenome (GOLD analysis project Ga0209025, IMG submission 184256) | Arabidopsis root microbial communities from the University of North Carolina, USA - plate scrape MF_Col_mLB (SPAdes) (version 2) | ecosystem: Host-associated > Plants > Roots > Endosphere... | reverse complement strand
GGTGTTACGATGATTAAAGTTAATACGACACGCTCAAACCAAATGAGTAAAATTTGGCGCAATGTCAATGGAATTTCAGATGATAAAATAAGTGGAATAACGGCTGAAAAGAACAAAACTGCCGATATTGATACGACCGCCACAATAAATTTCGTCACAACTGCTGCTTGTGTGACAACAAGTGCCGGTAAAAATACTTCAGCTAACGATAATGACAGCGCTTTCGCCACCAAATATGGTTCTGGAACTTGTAACAAATATGTGAATGGTACAAAAATATACGCAAACCAATCAAAAATTGGTGTATATGTTGCAAGTACAAGCCCTAAAAGACCAATTGATAGAATAGATGGGATAACCCCCATCGTCATGATGAAACCGTCCTTTAGATTCGCCCATAAAATTTTAGATAAAGGTGGATTTTGTTCAACTGCATCCATCGCTTGACGCCACGCTTCTTTAAAACGGTCCTTCTTTACAATCTTTTCTGGCATCGGCGTTGCGCCCTTGTAGTATTCATCCTTCATTGAACGTAGTGGATAAATACGCGCTGTTAACGCAGTGACTATGAATGTTACTACGAGCGACACCCAGAAAAACGCATTCCAATGCTGCATAATATCTAGCGTACTCGCAATAACGACCATAAACGTTGCTGATACAGTCGAGAAACCTGTTGCAATGATCGCGGCCTCCTTCGCTGTGTAGCGACCTTCCATATAAACACGGTTCGTTAAAAGTAAGCCAACCGAATAACTTCCGACAAATGAGGCAACCGCATCCACCGCTGAACGTCCCGGCGTTTTAAAAATAGGCTTCATAAACGGCTGTGTTAAAACGCCGATATATTCAAGCAACCCATAGCTTACTAGCAGTGCTAAAAACAAAGATCCAATCGGGATTAGTACCCCTACCGGTTTAATAAGCTTCTCCATTAAATACGGACCGATACTTTCATTCGCTAGCCATGCAGGTGCTATATTGAAAATTAATAATATCCCGGCAACCATACCGCCCACTTTAAAAATTGACAATACAATATTAACTATCGACTTATTCCACTTCTTAGTAAGGAATGGATGAACCGCTCCGCCTACAAGCATTATAAGTACATATGCAGTTACTAGTAGTGGTACTTCGGTGCGAATAAAATTCACTATGTGATCAATTAAAATTGTACTCTTACCTTGCCATTCAAACGATATGAAGAAACTGAATATTCCGACTAAACTGCACGCAATCATCTTCATAGCGGAGGAGACTCGAAATTGCGAGTCTTGCCTCAGCTCTTGTTGTTGAAATTCCATCCTATCCCCCCATGTAAGTACTTCTTCTTAAAGAAATTTCCAAGTCATCCGAACACGTTAAAGGATTTTCTTAATTTTCTCTAGGAAGCTATCACCTTATGGTTTACACATACTCATTTAATAGAACATCACTCGTTAATAAAAATTGCGAAAGCGCTTCAATCTCATCGCCAATTGGTTGATCCGCTAACAACGGCGGGCAAAATTCACGAACTTTTTCTAAAAACTTTCGAGTTGTTGGAGATAACTGATCTTCTGCTTTATCTAAATGAATAGCCTGCGATGCACAAATCATTTCTATCGCAATGACACGAGCGGCATTGTGTACGATTTGACGTACTTGGCGAGCGGATGTTGTACCCATGCTCACATGATCCTCTTGGTTACCTGATGTCGGAATAGAATCCACACTTGAAGGATGTGCTAATACTTTGTTTTCAGATACGATAGAGGCCGCTGTATATTGAGCAATCATTAGTCCACATTCAAGACCAGGATTTGTCGCTAAAAATGGTGGCAAACCTTCATTAAGCTGTGGATTAACCATGCGTTCTGTACGTCGCTCCGAAATATTAGCCCACTCACATACACCGATTTTTAAGAAGTCCATTGCCAATGCAATTGGTTGACCGTGGAAATGCCCACCTGACAATACTTCTCCATTCTCTAAAACAATCGGATTATCTGTTGTTGCATTCATTTCAGTTTTCACGCGATCCTCAGCATAGAAAAAGGACTGCCATGAAGCACCATGCACTTGCGGAATGCAACGTAGTGAATAGGCATCTTGCATGCGAATTTCACCTTGCTTTGTCACTCGCTTACTTCCATCAAGCCACTTACGGATTCGTCCGCCAACAAGCTCTAATTCCGGATGCGGCCTTACCGCCAAAAGTGCTGGATCAAATGCGGAAGTAATCCCCTTCAGTGCCTCAAGCGTTAAACTTGCTGCCATATCTGCCGCTAACCCCATACGCTCTGCCTCATTAACTGTTAAAACTCCGATACCCGTCATTGCTTGTGTACCATTTACAAGTGCTAGCCCTTCCTTAGCTTGTAGTCGGACAGGCGTTAGTCCGGCTTGCTGTAACGCTGCACTGCCGCTCATAATCTCTCCATTAAACTCCGCCTTACCTTCGCCTACTAGTACTAAAGCCAAATGTGATAACGGTGCTAAATCTCCACTTGCTCCAACTGAACCTTGAGAAGGCACAATCGGATGGACTCCCTTATTAATGAATTCCAATAGCAACTGCACTGTTTCCAGACGAATTCCCGAAAAACCACGAGCTAAAGCATTGGCACGTAAAACCATCATGGCACGTACAACATCTGTTGGGAACGGTTGACCAACACCCGTTGCATCTGAGCGCAATAAATTTAACTGTAAAAGCTCAATGTCTTCCTCTTCAATTTTTATATTACTTAGCTTTCCAAAGCCTGTATTCACACCATATATCGTTTGCCCCTCAGCTAAACGCTTTTCAATTCGTTCCCTACTTAAACGTATACGCTCCACGCTATCTAGAGAAAGCGCCACCGTGACACTACCTTCTACAATTTCCCCTATTTGCTGTCTTGTTAATGTCTTGCCATCGAGTTCGATAATAGACTTCATAATAATGTCATCCCCCTGTTTCCTTAGAGCTATGTAAAAATGCTTTTAATCAATAATTTCGCAATCGCTACAAAAGATACATAACAATTACACTAACTACATTGTACTAACTACTTTTTTCAGAAAATAGGGAATTTTAAAAGAGAAAACATGAATTATTTCAGAATTTTTGTTATTTTAATAATATAATAGTACTTTTATACGAAACTAGATAATTTTAAGGAGGTTTGTAGTTTTGAAATTGTTATTAATTGACAGGGACTCTACTGACCTTTCAGGGATTCGTTGGTTTTTACATACATATTTCCCTGGGGATGTAACTATAGAAATAGGTACGACTATTAATGAGGCACTTCAAAGCATCCAGCAATTCGAGCCTGAGGTGATACTGCTAAATATTGACCTATTCTCAAATAATCGTTTAATTGCACTTTATCGCGTTTTACAAAAGCATTCAGGGACTATTTTAGCTATGACGACAGAGCCTCTGTTTAAAAATGCATTAAAGGCAATTGATTTACAGGTCGCACATCTCTTCGTTAAACCAATCGATTTAGAAGTATTAAAGCAAAAGCTCACTGCTATTTCTCTTCGGACAACCAAAGCAGAAGCAGTGTATCATGAAGCTACAGATGAATCCTTTTACTATCAACTATTTTTAGATAGTAAAACTAGTTCCCTAGAGACAAATATACATTTCACAATGATCGAGCCTGAGCATTCCGAAATGTTTAACAAACTATACAACTGGCTTCAGCAAACCCCTATTTATTCTAGTATGAGAATTTATCCTTTATCAGAAAAAATTGTATGTCTATTCCAAACAAATGATTTAGAGAAGGATGTTCGTACATTAATGAAGGAATGGCGATTAACAAATAATAGCTCTTTAAATATTGGGGTTTATGATGGGGAACCGACGACCATGAAGAATATGTATACCTTAACAAAACGCGCACTTCATCAAAGCTTTTATGAAGGCTATGGACATATTTTTTATGCTAGCAAACAATTGGAAACACAGACCTTCGATCCATTACTAACACCTGAGGAGCAGCAATTACTAATAAGTAGTTTAGAGGACGGAAATATTGAAGCCGTCAAAGCATTTTTATATCGACTATCTAATGAAGGAATTTATTACAAGCAAGATGACTTACGTATTCATCTAACGAGTGTTTTGGCGCAAATTCGGCGCTTTATGCTGAAGTATAAATTACATGAGAAAGCTGCTATTGAGCAAAATTACCGCCAGCTTTTTCATTTAATTATCGAGCATCCTATATTTTATACCATTCTAAATGGCATCATCTCATTTACACAAAGACTAATTGAATTAGCTAATGAGGCACGAATAGAAAAACGGGCTGATTATGTAGAACTGGCCATAGAAATAATCGACCAGCAATTTCAGGATAGCGGGTTATCTTTACCTTTCGTTGCCCATAAATTAGGGATTAGCCCCAATTATTTAAGTACGATTTTTTCAAAGAAGCAAGGCTTGCCATTTAAACGCTATCTACAGCAGGTCCGAATTCAAAATGCCACAAAGATGCTTGTAGAAACAGATTTTGCCATTAGTGAAATTGCATATTTAAATGGTTTCGATGATTCGAATTACTTCATTAAAATTTTTAAACAACACATCGGAATTACCCCTCATCGTTATCGTAAAACATAACACGGGGGTGATTTCCGTTCCAGCTGGGAGCTTGTGCGAAAGCGTAGTAGATGAAGGCTTTATCTTCGCGGAATCTCAACGATAGCTGCTGGTTCCTAAAGAGTGCCCCACTGTCACTGTAATTAATTACTTTTTTCAATTATCATATTCCATTTTCAATAAGAATAAATAAACGAAAGAGTTCATTTTAATTTATTTTATTCTCGAGCTTCCTCTTCTCTATAACTTATTTTTAAGTAATTCTCGAAAATGGTTTAAAAAAGCTAGATTTGTGGTAAAAGTTATTCATAAGTCTTTTAAATCTAGCATATATTTATAGTTTATATCTTAATGTATAAATTCTTTAACGATAATAATTATAATTTACTAGCAATTCTAGTTTGTATTTGTTATAGTTATTGATGAAGAGTTTCACTCACAATTTTTTCTTCAGGAGGTAAACTAATATGACAAACGAAAATGATCGTAGCCGTCGATTTACAACAGCAGGTGGCGCTCCAGTAGTAAGCAACCACGATTCAATGTCAGCGGGTCCTCGTGGTCCTCTATTACTTCAGGATGTATGGCTAGTTGAAAAATTAGCAAACTTCAACCGTGAAGTTATTCCTGAACGTCGTATGCACGCTAAAGGTTCAGGTGCATTCGGTACTTTCACTGTAACGCATGATATTACTAAATATACAAAAGCAAAAATCTTCTCAGAAATTGGGAAACAGACTGAAATGTTTGCACGCTTCTCCACAGTTGCAGGTGAGCGTGGTGCAGCAGATGCTGAGCGCGATATCCGTGGCTTTGCACTTAAGTTCTATACAGAAGAAGGTAACTGGGATTTAGTTGGTAACAACACACCTGTATTCTTCTTCCGTGATCCTTTACACTTTACAGATTTAAACCACGTAGTAAAACGTGACCCACGTACAAATATGAAAAACGCTAATTCAAACTGGGATTTCTGGACTTCATTACCAGAGGCACTTCACCAAGTAACAATCGTAATGTCTGACCGTGGTATTCCGGCTGGATACCGCAATATGCATGGTTTCGGTTCTCACACTTATAGCTTTATTAATGCTGAGAATGAGCGCGTTTGGGTTAAATTCCATTTCCGCACTGAGCAAGACATTAAAAACTTAACTGGTGCTGAGGCTGCTGAAGTAATCAGTAACGACCGCGAATCTTCACAACGCGATCTATATGAAGCAATTGAAAAGGGCGATTTCCCTAAATGGAAAATGTACATTCAAGTAATGACAGAAGAACAAGCTCGCAAATTACCATATAACCCATTTGATTTAACGAAAGTATGGTATAAAAAAGATTTCCCATTAATTCCTGTGGGTGAATTCGAGTTAAACAAAAATGCGGACAACTACTTTGCGGAAGTTGAGCAAGCTGCATTTGCACCATCTAACATTATCCCTGGTATTAGCTTCTCGCCAGACAAAATGTTACAAGCTCGTATCTTTGCGTATGCGGATGCACAACGCTACCGTTTAGGTGTGAACCACTACATGCTTCCTGTAAACGCACCAAAATGCCCATTCCGTTCGTTCCACCGCGATGGCGCTATGCGTTTCGATGGCAACCTTGGTTCAACGTTAGGCTATGAGCCAAATAGCTATGGTGAATGGGAGCATAATTTAGACTACAAAGAGCCTGAATTACGTATTGACGGTAATGCTGGTATCCACGACTTCCGTGAAGACGACAACAACTACTTCGAGCAACCAGGTAAATTATTCCGCCTAATGACTGCCGAAGAGCAACAACGCCTATTCGAAAATACTGCTAATGATATGGCGTCAGTTGAAGAGTTCATCAAACGTCGTCATATCCTTCACTGCTACTTAGCTGATCCAGCATATGGTGAAGGGGTAGCAAAAGCTATGGGTCTTTCATTAGAAGGCGTAGATCTTTCAAACCCATACGTAAAACAACCAACTAACGTCTAATTTTCCACTATTATTGATATCCAAATCCAACTTTCTACTCCATGTGAAGGGCACAACTTCACATGGAGCTTTTTTATCTTAACAACAAAAAAGCTTGTGCCTAATTTAATAGACACAAGCCCTTTGATAATTATTGATAGATTTGACTGCCTGCCTTTTTAAATTCCTCAGCCTTTTCCTGCATACCTTTGTGGATCGCTTCATTCGTATTTAGGTCTTGATCTTTTGCATAATTACGAATATCCTGCGAGATTCTCATACTACAAAACTTAGGTCCACACATTGAACAGAAGTGCGCAGTTTTTGCCCCTTCTGCAGGCAGCGTTTCATCATGGTATTCGACTGCACGCTCTGGATCTAACGAAAGATTGAATTGATCGCGCCAGCGGAATTCAAAGCGCGCCTTAGAGAGTGCATCGTCACGTTGCTGTGCTCCCGGATGCCCTTTCGCTAAATCTGCAGCGTGTGCAGCAATTTTATACGTAATAACTCCTACACGAACATCCTCACGATTTGGTAAGCCTAGATGCTCTTTAGGCGTCACATAACATAGCATTGCCGTACCAAACCAACCTATCATCGCAGCACCAATAGCCGATGTAATATGGTCATAGCCAGGAGCAATATCTGTTGTCAGTGGCCCTAAAGTATAGAAAGGAGCTTCCTTACACACCTCTAACTGCTTGTCCATATTTTCTTTAATAAGATGCATCGGCACATGCCCTGGTCCTTCTACCATCACCTGTACATCATGCTTCCAGGCAATTTGCGTTAATTCCCCTAGCGTTTCCAACTCCGCAAATTGTGCCTCATCATTCGCATCTGCTATAGAACCCGGACGTAAACCATCACCTAAAGAGAAGGCAACATCATAGGTTTTCATAATTTCGCAGATTTCTTCAAAATGGTTATATAAGAAGCTCTCTTGATGGTGATATAAACACCACTGCGCCATTATAGAGCCTCCTCGAGACACTATGCCTGTTACACGATTAGCCGTTAATGGCACATAGCGCAGCAATACCCCTGCATGAATCGTGAAGTAATCAACACCTTGCTCAGCCTGCTCGATTAACGTATCACGATACACCTCCCACGTTAAATCCTCTGCCACACCATTTACTTTTTCTAGCGCTTGATAAATCGGCACCGTCCCTACTGGCACCGCGGCATTACGGATAATCCATTCACGTGTCGTATGAATATGCTTACCAGTAGATAAATCCATAATGTTATCAGCACCCCAGCGTGTAGCCCACGTCATTTTCTCTACCTCTTCTGCAATAGAGGATGACACCGCTGAATTTCCAATATTGGCGTTAATTTTCACGTGGAAGTTACGTCCAATAATCATCGGCTCAGCCTCAGGGTGATTAATATTAGATGGCAAAATAGCACGGCCTGCCGCGATCTCTGAGCGCACAAATTCTGGGTCCATATTTTCGCGAATCGCCACAAATTCCATTTCTGGAGTAATAATTCCCTTTCGTGCATAGTGAAGCTGTGTTACATTTTTACCTTTCTTCGCACGCAAAGGCTTTCTAGATAAATCCGGAAAAACATTTTCATTCATTCGTGGATCATCAGCTTTGCGGAATCCATTATCTTCTGGCTTGATAGTTCGACCTTCGTATTCTTCAACGTCACCGCGTTCTTTGATCCATGCACTACGTAAAGCTGGCAATCCTTTCGTAATATCCACTTTATACGCAGGATCAGTGTACGGGCCGCTCGTATCATAAACACGTACTGGCGCATTTTCCTCTTCACCAAAGCTTCCTGTCGTTGGACTTAGAGCAATTTCACGCATTGGCACTAAAATATCTGGTCGAGAACCTTCTACATAAACTTTTTTACTTCCTTCAAAACTTGACATAATCGTAATATTCTTGTCGCTAACTGTTGTCATAAACTACTTCGCTCCCTTTTACATTTATACAAGGACCGAATCTAGCTCACCCCAACAAAAAATCAATTTCGCCTTGGCGTAATTGCGTCCGGATTTTGAATTGTGCTCGCACAATTCATTCCTTTGAAAATCCGTGACATCCGCCGGAGGCTTTAGGCCAACATGATGTTGGTCACTCAGTCGTTGCCACAGGACGTGGCGTTCTTAGACTGAGTTCCTCTATTTTCAGCAGGTGTTTGGCACCCACTGATAAGGAATCTTAACCACATTCATCTCATCACCTTCAAAGATAGGACTCTTTCGCTGAATGAAGACAAAAGCCGAATCCAAAAAAATTTTGGATCCGGCTAAGAATGTAAAGGTATAGTTATTGCAAATAACATGGAGTGCAATAATGGTTAACTTTCCCACGCTGGTATGAGCCAGATCAGGTCCAAAGGGTCAAGAAACCTCTATGCGTTTCCCTCTCAGCCTGACTCATCAGACTCCCCTAGTTAATACTATTAAGTTTGATGATAGTGTAGCAGATATTGCTAAGAGATGGAAGCTCCATTTGCATATTTTTGGTACATTCATCAAGAGTTAGCGCCAGATGTGACTCTAGGCGCATGCGAAGCAGCTCATCATTTGATGAATTCGTTTTTATATGAATCCATTGAAGATTTATCAGAACAAAATCTCATTTTATCGGAACAATTTTAACTTTTATCGGAACAATTTCAGTTTAGGCAATCAAATGAGCATCCAGCCGTTAGGTAAACAACAGCTCCGCTACGTAAATCACAATCGTCACTGTAATACAGCTCACAATTGTTGAAAATAAAACGGTTTGTGCAGCAGTTGCCGATTCTACGTCATATTCTAATGCTAGACTAGAGCTATTTCTTGATGTCGGGAACGAACTAGCTATAAAAAGAGATTGTGCCACGACACCATCAAGACCAAGCGCAAAAATGATTAACAATGCTACAGCTGGCCCTATTATTAGTCGTGTAAAACAACTAATGAATACAAGCTTATTAAACATAGATTTGATTTCAAGCTGTGATAGTTGCGCCCCTAAAGTTATTAATGCAACGGCGATAAAGCCATCTGCCACATGGTCTATTGGAATTTTTACAAACTGCGGAATAGCGATATTAAAATAGTTCATTGCGACACCAATAATAAGTGCATGAATTATAGGCATTTTGAGGAAGTCTTTCAAAATAGACATGCCCGATTTTGTTGAAGAAATTAAATTGTATAAGCCGTAAGTATAGGTCGTCATATTTTGAAATATAACGAGAATGACCTGAATCGCTACTCCAATCGGCTGGGTCACGAAAATCATTTGTGCCACCGGAATACCATAGTTACCTGAATTAATTAGGACAACACTATTTTTAAACACTGCCGCCTCTGTTTTCTCTAAACCGAGTCCCTTTACTAGAAAGTGACTAAGCGCCATTTGGCTTCCGATAAAGAGTAGAATAAATAACGCAACTTCCCCAAGCACAGACAGCTCTATACTCGTTTCATATAAATTCACAAAAACAGCTGCTGGCATGAAGCAATATGTAATAAGTTGAGATAACGCCTTTAAATTAAAGCGAAATTTCTTTTGTAAAACTGCGCCAAGCACTAGAAGCACTAAAATCGGAGCTACAATTTGAAAAAATATCATACCGAGATACACCATAGCGATGTCCCCCTTCCCTCTCCTATAGTAGTGCTGTTTTTATGCTTGGTCAATGTACATCAAAGTTAACTCATAGCCATTCTTTTAATTCCATTAAGCTAGCTTAAAGCGATTAACGACCTCTTGTAATTCTTTTGAAATCTCGTTCACATTATTGATGGACTCTGCAACCTTTTGTAGTTCCGCTTGTTGGTCAATAGCAGATGCACTCACCTGTTCTGCAGATGCAGCAGTCTCCTCAGATATAGCAGAAATACTTTGGATTGCCATAATCGCTTGATTTTTATGCTCTAACATATGAGAAAGTTTAGTCATTAACTCACTAATTGACGTTGCAATAGAACTAGATAGCTCACTATTGTCTTTAAATGCAACCTCTGTGCTTTGTACTGACTCATTTTGAGCTTGTATTAAGCTCGCGTTTGAGGCAATGACAGCAACTGTTTGCTGAGAATTTTTAAGAATGCTATCTACCGTTTGCTTAATAACCTCTGTTTCATTTCTGGATTGCTCTGCTAGCTTTCGTACCTCCTCAGCGACAACTGCAAAACCTTTACCATGTTCACCAGCACGAGCAGCTTCTATGCTTGCATTTAAGGCTAATAGATTTGTTTGCTCAGTGATACCCTGAATAGACGCTATAACCTGATTGATATTGGCAATATTAGACGCCAATGACTCCATTTGCTGCTGAATACGTCCATTCATTACATTCGTTTCTGAATTACGTTCACGTAAGCTTTCGACTTCTTTCATCCCTTTGTCTGTGGTTGCTTTTGTTTTAATCGACAGCTCATCCATTTCATTTGAAAGCGTTGTAATAGTATCAATTTGATCGGATAAATCAATCATTCGATAATTAGTTTCTTCTGTATCCTCAGATTGCTTTGATGCTCCCTGTGCAATTTCATTAATAGCTACTGAGACTTCTTGACTTGAAGCAACTATTTCATTAAACGACTCATGAACATGATTTGATGATTGATTAAGTAATGTCGTAGCATTCAGCACCGTTTGAATGGCGCTATTCGTTTGATCCAACATATTATTATAAGCTAATGCAACAGCACCAATTTCATCAGGCTTAATATATTTGTCATCAACTTTTTGAGTTAAATCTCCATCCGCTGCTGTTTCAATAGAAGTTCGTAAAAACTTTAATGGCTTCAGTAATTTATAGATAAACAATGCACTAGCGACGGTCATTAAAACGACTATAATAATTGACGCTATAATGGTAAAAACAAGCACATGATTATAGGTTTCTAATATTTTGGATTTTGGTAGCACTAATTGTACAGTCCAAGTTTCATCAATTCCATCTAAATTCATCGGAGCAAAAACGTTAAATGAATTTTCCTTAAGCTCGTCAGAGCCCAAATACAAACTTTTTAGTTCACCACTATCCATTGTTTGTTTAATGCTTGTCCAGTCCAAAATATCCTGCATATTTAATCCTTTTAATGACTCACCAAAGCTATTTGCAGTTAAAACCCCATTATTAGTAATAATAGCTGCATAGCCACCATCTGGCTTTACGGACTCTGTTAATCCTTTTAAATAGTCAATAGCTATATCAGCCGTCAATGTGCCAAAAAACGATCCCGCAGCATCGACTAATGGAACAGCAATCGTTGTCATTAGTACTGTTTGTCCATTGATAGTATATTCGTATGGTTCCGTTAGGACGGATCTTCCTTCTTCTTTCGGTATCCAATACCACTCAGAAATACTCTTGTCGTCGATGCTTTCAAGGGCAGTCGTTGTTATTCTATTTCCATCCTTATTTAAATAAGGTATCAAGCGTTTTTTTGAATCTACTAAAGTAGCATTTATGTTTGGCTCTATATTTATGGAGTTCTGTTCAAAAACAGCTCCTACACCAAGTAAATCTTCATTATTAGTTAGGTTAGTTTCCATCATTTTTATTATGTCTTCTGCAGAAAGTTTACCTTTTTTCTCCATACCCTCGACTATACGTTTCGTCGTTAGTAAAGTCGTGTTTACTTTATTAAAACGTTCACTCATCGTTGCAGCCGAATATTCAGCAGTTTTCAATGTTGCACTTTCTGCATCATCAACACTTTGATCCTTTAAAATAACACCTACAATTACCGTATATGTAATAAATAACACTAAAAATAAACCTATAATTAAAGCAGATAGCTTTAAAGCGATACTCCTAGACTTCCCCATCACAACACCCCATTTTTATACATAATGATAATAGATGGCAGGTCATATCACAACAAGATATTTAACAAACCAAGTAGAAATTTGCCGTTTTATAGAGAATTTAAATGTATATATAACGAAAATCCAAACTACATAAAAAAGGACTAATTATCCATCAATATGGTTATCTAGTAAAACATACCCATTATATACTATAATATTGAAATATATGATATATTATCTACAAAATACTATGATTGGAGTGATTAATTTGAAGAATAAAGCGTTATCAGCTTTTATGGCAACAGCTATTACAGCAACCTTAGTTTTGCCAGTTTCACATGCAAACGCTGCTTCAAATGTTTCATCTTTAAACCACTCAATTCAAATTGATGCACAAGTAGCTGCAGCCAAAACAAAGGGGCAAACCGTTACCATTACCAGTATCACTAAGGATAAAGTACTTACATCCAATGGCCAATTTAAAATTAGTCAGTCAGTGAAGCCTCTTTTTAATACAACGAATAGCACTTCATTGAAGAATGCCCAAGCTACAATTGTCGTAAAAAACGGCGAAATTACAAGCGTTACAGCACTAACAATAACTAAAGCTGGTACAAAAAATAATGCAGTATATTTTGATGGTGGTGACGCACAAATTGAAGGAAGCCTAACTGTAAATGCGGATTATGTAAAAGTTCAAAATGTAACTATTGAAGATGAGCTTATTGTAACTAATCGTGTGAAGAAGGCAATTACAATTGATGACGTTACTGTTGGAGATACAATTACTTTTAAACCTGTATTGATTCGAAATATTAATTGGTTAAATGTTTCTCTAAAAGATATTAAATCTCCAAATATTAACTTAAAGCGCACTAAAGTAAATGTCACTTCTGATAAAGCTATTTCAAAAATCGAAGTAGTTGGTAAAGTTACAGCATTTGAAGTTACAGCCAATGTTGATAAGCTTACAATTGATGTCGAGAAAGATTTTAGCCTTTACGGAAAAGGTAAAATTGAGCAAGTGGTTGTCAAACATGGGGAAAAGGTGGCATTAAATTCAGGGCATCTAATTAACAAAGTGCAGGTGGATGATAAAAAAGCCTCTGTGACATTACCCGTTTTAAATAAAACGGAGCTAAGTAATTTAGTAGCTTCACCTCCGTACGTTGCAGTATCTTTTAACGGATATGACGTTTTAACAACTGAAAAATGGACAACGCAAGCTGAACGAACAGCATTCGAATCTGCCGTAAGCAATGCAAGAGCAGTAGTTTATAATTCCAACGCCTCTCAGGAACAAGTAAACAATGCTATTACACAGTACAGAATTGCCTTAAACGTTTATCAAGCTGCTCAAAAAAACGGAACAAAATATGTTTATGGCGATAAGTCTTCATTACAATCGATGATCTATTCTGTTCAGTATGTAAAGGTTTCTTGGAACAATGGTAATGATGTAGCTTCTTATGAACCTTGGACGACGCAAAGTGAGAAGGATGCTCTAACCTCTGCCGTTTCATCTGCACAGTCTGTTGTAAATAATAACTATGCAACTCAGTATGATATCACAAATGCAATTAGCAATTTAAACTACGCTATCACAGTGTATAAGAATGTACAAAAATATGGCACTTATCAATATAATGTCGATCGATCTGCCCTTTTATCACTTATTAACTCTGTTCAGTATGTAACCGTTTCTGTGAATGGATCTGAATTATCCTCCTATGTAATTTGGACGACGCAAAGTGAAAAGGACGCTCTAGTTTCTGCCGTTTCATACGCACAAAACATTGCAAACAATAGCTCTTCGTCTCTATCAGATATTTCGTCTGCATATTATTATTTAAATAATGCTATTTCAACATATAGGAGTAATTATAAATCCGGTGTGAATTCTTGGCATTACGTTGATAAATCTTGGCTACAATCACTCATTAATTCGGTTCAGTATGTAAAAGTTTCTGCAAATGGAGATGGCACTGATATCCCCTATTATGAACTATGGACTACTGAACGAGAAAAACGTGACCTGGAAAAAGCAGTTCAACACGCTCAATCTATTGTTAATAACTACTATGCTTCTTCATACGAGGTGACAGATGCTATTAACAGTTTAAACAAGGCCATCACCATCTATAATGATGTCCAAAGTTCAGGTAAACAACGATAAAAATAGAAAAGGGCTCGGCGCAAAGTCGAGTCCTTTTTCATTCTCATATAAAATTAACTATTGTTCCTGCACCATTTTCGTCATTCTTGCGGTATTATCCGTCTCTATTAAAAAAGCGGTCTGCTTACCTTTCATATGCCCATAAGTACATAAGACACAAAATGTTTTTAAAAAATGCACAACCTATCTACCTATTCACTCAAAATATACATAAAAGAAGCCTAATATATGATAAAATTGGGTTATCAACATATATTAGGATATTCTCAATGCACTCAAAGATTTCATCTAGGACAAAAATCCCGATGAATTACCATGACACTTATCAAAAAACCAAATTAGGAGGTTTCCCATATTATGAAAAACAAAAGAAAACTAGCCTTACTCGCCCTAGTTGCGGTCCCTTCACTTATCTATACTGCACCCACTACGTCAGCATCAGCTGCTGATATTACAGGACATATAAAAACTGCTTACATATACAATAATACTTATTACTACAACTCTAACGTTGCGAATGTTGATCGACTTATTTCAAACATTAATGATACAGCTTCTTCATTCCAAACAAATTTAGAAGCAGCCATCAAAGCCTACAATGAGTTAACTGAAACGGAAAAACAGTATGTCAATAATTATTCAACGTTATCAAATCATCAACAGACGAGAGTAGCGTATCGTAAGCTTGCTGCACAAATTGATGAGAAATTAGCTTCAGTAGAACCAACTTCTATCAATTACTACCAAAACGTTATGGAAACGAAAAATTGGTACAATACGTTAAATGCAGCGCAAAAGACATTTGTGAGTGCGGACTCACAAAAAATACTGACATCCTACATCACGCCAAATACATCTGTCGATAAAGTGATCAATAAAATCCAATTATTAAACTCTTCTCGCATTACCTTCCATCAAGATGTTGCTGATGCTAGAGCTGAGCTTAATGCACTACGCAGATTTACATACGTCTATTTACCGGCTGGTATCGAAAAGACATTATTAGATGCTGAACAGCTTGTTGCGAAGGATAAGGCTGCAGCTAAGGACGTGGAAAACGCAATTGCAGCTTTATCGCCTAAAACGTCTACTGCTCAAGATGTACAGGCAGCTAAAACAGCCTTCGAGGCTTTAACACCTGTGCAGCAGCAGCTTGTGCCTAATGTCTGGACTTTAGTAGACTTTGTAAACGGAAAATATGATCTACCGACTAAAGGGAACGGGGCAAAAACGCCAATTTTATCGGATACAGCAGCCGTACCTGGTAAAATTACTGCTATGACTAAAAACAAAAATACCTATACAGCAAAAATAAACGTTGCCGACATGGAAAATAATACAGAGCGCTTCGTTTTAACAACAAAATCCAATATGACTGTTATTATTCCACCGCTAGGAACTCTTCTTAATGAGGATACTGGTGTTATGGAAATTAAAATTACAAAAAGTTCGAACCGTATCACATTCCAGGCAACATTAAATAAAAAACCAGTTGAATTTGAGGCGAATATGGAAATCATTATCGATAATTTATCACAAAATGCCTCCATCGTTCGTACCTATGACTCTGGCAAACAAGTGCCAGCTGATTACACAGTAGAAGGAAATCGCCATTTCATTCAAACAAATACCCCTGGTTCATTCCAAATTAATTATTAATCCACTAGTGGAAATTACGACCCTCTGCCAATATTTTATTATTTGCAGAGGGTTTTAATATGTATTTTTTCTGCTCCACCATCGCTTCTTCAAAGCAGAGACTCCTCTTTTAAAAACTCTATGGGCACCTGTAACGAAATCCTACTTACACTAATACATCATTAAGAGGACCTTTTTTATCATTACATCACCAACTTTTCGGCACACCAAACAGCTCCCCTTTTTTCAACATTGCTTGGTCCAACAACTGATTAAGTAGTATGCTCCGTTTTCGCAATTTTTCTGAAAACTATTGACATTTGTCATAAAACAGGGATAATCATTAATAAAGTTTCCTTAGAGAAACAATGTGATGGTTAGGAAATATTATTATCGAAAGGAATAAAAGATGCGTATGGAAAAGACATTAAAACCTCTTTCTGAATGCTCGTTTGGAGATTGCTTTTTAATAAAAGAAATAAACATTAAAGGTCCTTTAAGAAGAAGATTATTGGATTTAGGCTTTGTAAAAGAAGCAGAAATCTCTGTTCTTCGTAAAAGTCCTTTAGGAGATCCTGTTGCTTATCGTGTAAGCAATACAACGATTGCATTACGTCATGATGAAAGCTCTATGATTCTAGGTGAAATTGTTAGGGGGAATACAAAGTGAGAGTAAATAGAATAGCTTTAGCAGGTAACCCAAATACAGGTAAAAGCACATTATTTAATACATTAACGGGATTGAAGCAGCATACCGGCAACTGGCCAGGGAAAACGGTTGTTCATGCTGAAGGATCTTTCGAACACAATGGAGAGCAATATATTCTCGTGGATTTACCCGGGACCTATTCTCTATTTTCCAATTCAGCGGATGAAGAAGTCGCAAGAGACTATATTATTTTTGACCAACCGGATGCAACAATTGTTGTGCTTGATGCAACATCATTAGAGAGAAATTTAAATCTTGCACTCCAAGTTTTAGAAATGACTAATAATGTCATCATTTGTATCAATTTAATCGATGAAGCTGAGAAAAAAGGTATCCGAATTGACGAAAAGAGATTGGCTCGTGAGCTAGGCGTCCCAGTAGTAAAAATATCGGCGAGAAATAAAAAAGGAATTAATCGATTGCTCGATACATTAAGTCAAATGGTGAAGGGGCAAATTGTTACAACTCCGTATCGTATGAAATATTCGAAAGAAATAGAAGAAGCCATTACAAAGGTAGAATCGAAATTAGAAGGTTATTTTGATGAAAAATATCCATCGAGATGGATTGCCCTTCGCTTACTTGATGGTGATGAAGAATTGATTTTAAAACTGCAAAATCATAAGAATAATAAACAGCACGAGGTGAGAACGAATGGAGTCCCAGTCAGTGTTAAATCATAGTGTACTTAAGGGGATTTTAGCTGAAGTACAAGAAGTTTCGAATGAGGATATTCGGGATGAAATCGTTAGTGATATTTATACTAAAAGCAAATCTTTATGCAAAAAAGTAGTATCGCAGCAGCACTCTGCCATGTATAGATCTGATAAATTAGATGAAATCTTCACATCCCGCATTTGGGGATTCCCTATTATGCTTATCATGCTTGGGGCTATCTTTTACATTACTATTGCTGGCGCGAACGTACCATCAGATATGATAGCAAGCTTATTTGGCTATTTAGAGGGTAAGCTAACAATTCTTTTTGAAACAATGCACGCACCAGAATGGCTACACGGCATTTTGGTACTTGGGTTGTTTAGAGGTACCGGGTGGGTTATTAGTGTTATGTTACCGCCTATGGCAATATTCTTCCCTATCTTTGCTCTTTTAGAAAACTACGGCTACCTTCCACGTGTAGCATTTAACATGGACCGTTTATTTAAACGCGCAGGAGGACACGGGAAGCAATCATTAACAATGGCAATGGGCTTCGGCTGTAATGCTGCTGCTATCCTGTCTACGAGAATTATAGAATCTCCTCGTGAGCGAATGTTAGCCATTTTAACGAACAATTTTGTTCCTTGTAACGGGAGATGGCCGACACTTATTTTATTAGCATCATTATTTATGGTAACTGGTTTTTCAGGTGCAACAGGTACACTTGTAACAGCAGGTATTTTAATAGGATTTGTTATGTTGGGTGTCGTTGTGACATTATCTGTGTCCTGGGTTCTTTCTAAAACAGCTTTAAAGGGTGTACCAACCCATTACACATTAGAGCTTCCACCATTCCGAAAACCAAAGTTCTGGAATACGATTTTAAGAGCAAGTCTTGATAAAGCATGGTATGTATTAAAAAGAGCAGTTATCGTCGCAGCGCCTGCCTCTATTTTGACTTGGGTATTCGCTAATATTTATGTTGGTGATACAAGTATTCTAATGCACTTTGTTAACTTTTTAGATCCATTTGGTAAGGCTCTTGGTATGGATGGCTTTATTATGGCTGCATTTATTCTTGGGCTACCAGCTAATGAAATTGTTATCCCTATCCTAATTATGGCGTATTTATCTCAGGGAGCTATGCTAGAAATCGAGGATTTATCGAAACTAAAACAAGTGTTTATTGACCAAGGCTGGACGTGGCTAACAGCTTTAAATATGATGTTATTCTCTCTGCTGCACTTCCCTTGTGGAACGACTTTAGTCAATATTTATAAAGAAACAAAAAGTCCAAAGTGGACATTTATGTCATTTTTAATTCCAACTGTTATTGCCATTGGTGTGACTTGGCTGACTGCAACAATTGCTCGTGCTTTTGGTTGGGTTTAATGATGGGAGGAGCCGTTTATAAGCCCCTCATTTTTTATTCTTTGAAATTAGCGTGACAACAAATATTTTACGAGGATATGCTGTACTAGCATATCCTAGAATTAGATGTTATAGCGTTATATAAACATCTGCTGCGGTTTTTGTTTCAACAAACGTGTGATCGATGCTTGTTACTGTGAAAGTCAGAGATCCAAGTGTGAATTTGGTCATATAAAAACCGCACCCCAATTGTTAGTATCTATCAATAGGAGTGCGGTTCAAAATTACTTATTGTTTTTTTGCGCCTTGCCAAAGGTTTTTTTAGAGAAATTATTTTTTTATATAGTTACTTACTAATGTTTCCAAGGACTTTATACTTATTACCATACTTATCAACAAGCACAAGTACAATATAATCCCCCTCAATAAACGGAGCTGTCTTATGGCTTATGCTAGCTACAACACGTCCTCCCTCAAACTTAGCCTTACCGTTTCCATCATTTAAGGATCTAAGTGCATTAGGGGTATTAGGTATAATTATTTCCTCTTCAGTTACATTTTTTACTGGATTTGGTGATTGTTTATCGTATTCTTTAGTATATGCTTTGTAGTAGAAATTCACCATTTCTCCTTCTACAATTGATGGATCATTGAATGTAAAGTCGAAAGTTACCTTAATATTCGGGCTACGGTCTCCTTTTGAGTTAACTTCGATAGGGTCTTTTAATTGAGCACTTTCAATTTCTGTTTTTAAAGTTCTGGAAATATAAGATGCTGTTGGCTTACCGTCACTGAATAAGTGTCCCTTATTAATAGCACTTCCTATATCTGTAATATTAGGATCTACAGTTAAAGCAAAGCTTTGTTCAACTGGTTTAGTAAATGTTAGTATTAGTTTTCTTGGATCCCAAGTATTTTTGGTATCTGAACCCTCTTCCCAAGCCCACGTATGCGATGGCAACGTGGCAGTGGTACCATCTAAATTTGTAAGTTTAAAGAATGGTATATTATTACCAATAATTCCACCTTGATTACTAGGGTCACCAACTGCTTCAGAAAATGTTACTTCAAATGTTTTCCCATCAATTTGTTTAAAAATAGGGTCTTCAACGCGTGGCTTCGTACCATCTGAGAAGAAATCCTGACCAATTTTACCTTTACTGCCTGTAATATTGCCATCACTATCGTAAGTTAGCTCTTTCAGAAGTGTTTTATTTCCAAAATTATCTGTTACACCTACATGAATTACATAATCTTTATGTCTCTGTAAGTCCTTGAAATTAATAGTATTTTCCCCTACACGCATAGTTGTGCCTTTTGTTGCAAAAATTTCTTCTTCAGTTGGGACAGGATTTAATACCGTCGGATCCGTATCGCTATATTTTTTTCTTATTATATAATAATAAGCTCCACCTTCATTTGAAGAAAATTTAAAGATGCCGCTTGTGTCCCCTTCATTCATTTTTAATGCGGTGTCACTGATAAATGGAGCTGTTTTATCACCGATTAACTCTAACGATTTTACCAGAGAGATATTTCCTGAGCGATCTCGAAGGACCATATAAATACTATAACTCTCAAATGGATTTAAAGAAGCAGTTGGAGGGAAAGGGACAGTAATTTGCTGATCACCTAAATTAGCTGGATTATCTCCTTTAGATCCCTTTATATCAATCTTTTCTCCGTTAACCTCTAAAAAAGATGCATCATCTTGGATAGCATTAATTAATAATCTGCCATCAATTTTTTCCGTATCAATACCAGATTTCATAATAACATAGTGGTATGTTCCGGCTCTCGATGCATTAAAATTAACTACTGCGCGATCTTTTTCAGCGTTTAATATTGGCTTACCGATAAAATTAAGTACGGGTTCACCAGTATTTCGATAAATATATTCTGCGATATTTCTAGGTTTTTCTACATTAGGTAGTAAATTTGTATTGTTTTCAAATTCGTTACCTGCTAAATCTTTTACACCTGGTAGTACTGTTACGATTAAGTTATCTCCATTTACGAATCCTGTATTAGAAGGAATTTTTAAAGTTACTCTTGAACCAGTACTAGTTTTTTCGTATTTGGCACTTTCCGGTTTCACAAATTTAGGCTGACCTTCAATACTAATAATTACGGTACCACTTAGGTTATAGTTGTTTATATTTTCAGCTGTTGCTTTATCTAATTCTTCGTTAAAGTCTATATAGAATTCGTTGGAATATTCACTAATGCGTTTTAACTCTTTACTAATTAAATATGGCGGCTCCTTATCTAATTTTAGCGTCGAAAACTTCGTCCATACGGCAGGATCTTTTGAATAATTACCTGAATCATCCTTCATCACTATATACAATTCATATTCTTTTTCCGGCTCAAATTCAAAATCAGTTTTCTCTATTATGTTTGTAATAATTTCAGATTCTGATTTTACCTTTCCCTTACCTGTAGGATTAGCTACAATTTCAGCTGTTGTCGGAGCTGGGGCTTTAGAAGACTGTTTACGAACATAGTAGTAATAATCTCCAGGCTCACTCGCTGTAAAGGAGAATTCTGCTCGTTGCCCCCCTGGAAGTCCTCTTGCATTTTTAATTGTAACTGTCGGTGGTGTAGCATCCTTCATTTTAAATGATTGTGATTTAATATCCGAAACATTTTTCGCACCATCAACGACCATCACATAAACAACATATTCTTTTTTCTCACCTAAATTAGTGATTTTAATAGTGTTTTTGCCATTCACTGCTGCACTCGTTCCATGTGCTGCATTGTCAGTAGAAATGCGATTCACCATTTCTTTTTTCGTCGGTGCATCGGCGCCTTTTTCACGAACAATATAGTAGTAAGTTCCAACTTTATCTGAAGTGAAATCAACCTGAACATCACTACCACTTAAAACTGATACATTCGTAATGTCGATTAAAGGTTTTGTTTTATCAGCTGGGTTTTGTTTATCAATATCGTCTTTATCGACTGGTTTACCGTCTTCATCTACAATATTGCCGATATTATCTTTATCCTCTAAGAAGTCGTCGAAGATATTATTCGGTCCCTCGCCCTTCGGTATAATCACTTTGTCAACATACGTGTAATCTCCAATATCAACCCAACCATATACATTATCAACATACAGAACGCCTACACGACCATCTAGATATAGCTCTAAATCTGTATAGCTATTGTAGTTAATCCAGTCAATGTTGCCGTCCCCGTAAATTGTTAGCTTCGTTTCTGTATCAAGGTTTAGTGTGCCGATATTTCCTTGAATCTCAAATTCACGAACATTCCCGATGATGTCTACACGTGGTAGCTTCATATTTGTTTCGATTTTTGTACCGCTTTGAGAGACAACTAGGCGTGATACAGTGCTGTTATAAAATTCAATATGTTTTTCAACATTTTTCATCGTCACTTTATCTTTAGACCAGTTCTCAAATGGTTTGTTTTTATCAGGATTCTTGTCGGAATTCTGATCTGTCCAATTTTGAAGATCTGTTGCAGGACCGTTATTAGATGAGGATGAGCCTTCATCATTTGGATTATCTGGATTAGACCAGTTGATAAATGCTGTATTGGTGCTTGCTATACGGCCTAACGATAATGGCTTATAGTAGGAAACCCCTAATTGTAAAGGTGGACGTACCGTTTCATTGACAAGCATAGTGCCAGTCAGGGTAACATTTGAAAATTCAATATAGTTCCCATTAACAACGATTGTCCCACCAAAGGACCCGTGATTGCCATCAAACTCTAGAAATCTTGAGCTTGTCCCACTTGCATTTAATGTAAGCTTTGAAACAGAGCGAATAGTTTTACCTGAAAGATCCCCTTCAATAAGTGCTCCTTTTAATACCGGTGCATTATCTTCGTTAAAAATATGCGAGAGACTTTTTGGAACTGAGTAAGGCTCACCATTTATGTAGATAGTGTCGTCTTCAACACCTGTAATTTTGAAAGATATGGCATTGCCCTTTTTCTCTTGTGAACGCACAATAAAGGATGAAAATTGTCCACGTGTAACCGCATTAAATGGAGAGAAAGTGACAGGTGTTGTCCCTTCTGTAATCTTTAAATCTACTAAAGTTTGGATATAGATGGCATTGCTTGTTTGGCTAGTTACATCTTTGAAACTATTGTTGTAATTAGATGCTACCTCAAATTTAAAGCCAAGCACTAAAATTTTCGCTAATTGCCCGCGTGTAACTACTTCATTAGGCATAAATGTTCCGTTTGAATACCCAGACATGATTCCTGCATTTTGTAAAGCAGCTACATACTTGTAATACTCACTGTTTTTTGGGACATCTTTAAAATATGGATCTTGGACATTTTTCAAATCTAAGTTTAAAACAGTTGCCAGCATTTTTGCCGCCTGACCACGTGTTACACTTTGATTTGGTCGAAAAGTTTGGTCTGCATACCCACTAATCGCACCTTCATTGTATAATTTTAAAATATCGTTATAATGACTTGAATATGGGTCAACATCCGTAAATGGTGAAGAAGCTGCAGCTGCCTTTTGTGGTGGAGGCACTACAACAGCAATCCCGCTAGTAGCAAAAACAGTTGCTATAAGTGCTTTATTCACTTTTTGGACTTTTGTTTTATCCATCCCACTCTTCCTTTCATCTATGTATTTGATACGTTCAAAATATCATTTTCATCATACCCTTTATATCGACAGGTATATAGTGAACCTTCATAGATAATTCTAAAATACTGGAATAAAATCGTTAACAAAATTTGGCTATAACGTAGAAAGTTCATTATCAAAAGTTAGAGAAGACATTTGTCGATTGGAGTAGAGACTGGGCGAAGTCGCAACGGAAATCAACTCCACTTTATTGTGATGAATTAAATACTTTGAAGATTTATCGGAACAAAATCTTATTTTATCGGAACAATTTCAGTTTCATCCAAACCATTTTACTTTTAACCCCACATAAAAAAGCCAAGGAGCATCGGTGCTTACTTGGCTTTAACGATATATAGGCATACATCTAGTCGTACTTGTGATGTCATAAGGGAAAGGGGGATAACCTTACATCTTGTCAAGTTGATCGAGAGATGTGTCCCGAGTTTACGTATCATTTGAACAGAATTTATAAGTCATTTGGGGGAATGACTTATAAATAGCTTGCCCAAATGATCGTTGCATTAATCATGTACCCCAGAAATTAGAAATGTATGCCTATTTCAAAATGTTTTTTATTTTTTTATTTTTTCTTGTTCTGCTACTATGACTCGATTCCGGCCAGCTTGTTTTGCAAGATACAGCGCACCATCCGCTGCTTCAATTAACTTTTCTGTCGTATCAACCATTTGCGGATACACTGCAACACCTGCTGATAATGTAACTGGGCGACCACAAGGACTTATAGTATGTGTCAAAATATCGCGTAGTTGCTCGGCCACCTGTGCCGCTTCCTCAGCGGTAGTTGTTGGCAATAACATTACAAATTCCTCACCACCGTAGCGACAGCAAACATCTCCCTTACGAGCGACTGCTTTCATATTTTTAGCTAAAAATTGTAAAACTTTATCACCTACAGCATGCCCATATGTATCATTAACACTTTTAAAATGATCTAAATCAAGTAAGATTAAGGCATGCGGTAAATCGTTTTCAAGCCACTCAGCTAGCATCGCATCCATTGTGCGACGATTGGTTACACCTGTTAACGGATCTGTTGTAGATTGATCTTTAAAATAGGACACCTGTCCCTGTAAAAATGTCAAACTCCGAATGAGTGCACTTTTTAGATAGTGCGCTTCAAAATACCAACTACGTACAGATTTCAAGCCTTCTACATTTTTTGATTCCATGCTCTCCTCTGTTAAAGTAGCTAATTGCTGTAATGGATTGGCAATCCGTGCTGCCATCCAAAGTACAATAAAAATTGAAATTAGCATAAGTGGAATGGATTTTATAGCTACATATTGCACTCTATCAAATGAAGGTGCTAATGCTACATTTAACGGTCTTTGAGCAACTACTCCCCAGCCTGTTAAAGGTACGTTGCTATAACCAGCAAGCATTTCCACTCCTCTAGTATTCAATACTTGCTGAGCCCCATTTTCTCCTGAAACCACTGCTTGGACAACTTTATTATCGATAGCAATATCATTAACTCGGCTTGGGTCCTGGTGATAGATAACGCGACCATCAGAATCAACTACGTACACATATGAACCATCATGATAATAATGCTCTCCGAGTAAATCATTGAAAACATTTCGTTCCTTTAAAAAAATTGTTCCAGCTACCATTCCTAAATATTCATTTGTCTCTGAAAATATAGGATACGATATAAAAATAAGGAGACGCCCTGTCATTCCCTTATAAGGCTTTGAGACAAGAGGTTCCCTTTTAGATAGAGCCTCTTTTGCGCCAACTGATGTTAATACTTCACCTTGTACCTCTTCAGATGGTGGTGAAATAGATAAAACACGACCTTTTGCATTTGTGATAAGAACAGAGTTAAACATGTTATTTTGGTTTTTTAAACGCTCTGTTTCCTGAATCAATGCATTGTTATCATGCATTTTCGTCTTTATCGTACTGGCGCTATACCCTAAAATCTGAAAAGATTCTTCAAGATAAGAACTTGCGGTTGTTGCTAATTTTTGTGCATATACTCGATTCGTTTCAAGCGTATTTTCTTTAATCGAAGCAACATTCATACGGTAACCACTCCAAACGCTACCAATTCCTGTTAAGAAGAAAGCAGCCATGGCAACACCCATGATTAAATACTTTAACTTTATCTGTTTTGATTTCATTTTCTATCTTTTACCCCTAGTTTATAATTTCCTCACTTATTCTATTAAAGCACAAAAAAATTCCTTCTTAAGAAAATTTCTTTTAACGAGAAAAAAGTATTTGTAAAAATAGTACTTTTCATGGCCCTCTATAACAAAAATAATGCTCGCCACTAAAACGTGGGGTTGATTTCCGTTCCGGCTGAGCGCTTTGCCGCTGACGCTTCGCTTTCGCGCAGATAAAACATTGTAGCTGTCGCTTCGCTTTCGCTACAGAAAATATTTGCCGCTGTCGCACAGACCCCAAGGAGTCGACCAGCCTTCACTCCAATCAACTTATATATAAATGTCACACATTTTAACAGATATTATCCTTTGGTAAGCCATATAGTAGGTGGAGTTCCAGATATTTAGCATCGTTAACGGGACAAATATATAGTATTTTATATCTATAAAGCTTTTATTGTTTTGATAGATATTTATTATAAATTTATTATTAAAAGAGGGTTTAAATATGTTGTTACGCAAAGTAGCTCCAATAATGGTTGGTTTTAGTATGGCTCTTTGGACGAATACTTCTTTCAATCCAAATAAGTCAGCTCGTACAAAAGTAACAAACACACAAAAAACTTTGTCACTATCTAGCTTTCAAAGTGAATATTTAATGGAATGGCATCAAGTAGAGATGGACTACTCCCAATTTTCCCTCTTAGGAAAACATAATTCCAATGAGGTCGGAGGATATGAAACACGTATTGGGCATAGCGTATTTTGTATTCCTATCGGTTCTAACCGAATAGATGTGAAAAAAAAATACGGTCTCCCACTTAGAGATATTCACTATCAAAATACAAGCTATTTGCTCAATTACAATGATTGTGAAGGCAATACTACACATGGGACCTATTTGATTGATGGTCACTATGTTACTTTTTTCTATGATTTACACAAAAACAATATTGTTCGTTCTATTATTTGGATAAATGCTAAGACCGAATTAAGTAAACGTGGTTTTTATAGTAAGCCTTCCTATGAATTACGAACAGGACTTGAAGATTTAATGGTTGATCTTATTAACCATGAGCGGACAATAGAAGGATTGCAACCACTCATTTATGACAAAGGGTGTAACCCTATTGCTCGGCAGCATAGTAGCAATATGATCACACATCAATTTTTTAGTCATGAAGATCATAAAGGTAATCATTCCAATGACCGCCTCACTGCTGGTGGAGTTAATCACTATTGGTATGGCGAAAATATAGCACATGGTCAGCCCAATAGTATATTTGCCCATGAAGCACTTATGAATTCCAAAGGACATCGTATAAATATTTTAAGAAAAGAATTTACACATATTTTTGTTGGTGTCTGTTTTAAAGACAACGGTGCACCCTATTATACAGTTAACTTTTATTCCAAGTAATTTGAATGGAAAAAATCTCTATGCAGAAATCTATTGCATAGAGATTTTTTGTGTCCTTGTCGTGATCTGTAAGGATGCTTTAACTTCTTTCAGCGGATGTAGCTGTCGCTTCGCTTTCGATACAGAAAATAATTGCTGAAAGAAGTTATAAACGTATACCCTTTTTATAAGTTGATTGGTTGAACAAACCGGAACGAAATCACCCCCATGTTATGAAAACAATCCTACATTCTGAATATTTTTACTTTTATAGTTATTCTGACATATAATTTTCCAATTAAATATTCTATAATAAAAATTAACATAGTCAAGCCATCAATTCTTCTGTTATAATACTGATAATTTATCACCACTCTGTATCAATACAGTGGTGGTGCATGCTTTTCACAAAATGGGGATTATGAGAAAAGCGCTACAATGCATTTTTGAATACAGTGTAGCCTACACAAAAAGGGGTTGGGAGATTTGGGTATTTTAAAGGGGTTAAAAATTCTCGATTTTTCTGCATTACTACCGGGACCAATGGCGACAATGATATTTGCTGATTTAGGTGCTGAGGTTATTCACGTTGAATCATCAAAGCGCGTAGATTTAACACGTATTATGCCTCCTTACGACGATGATCACGAGGCTTATATTCATCAACATTTGAATCGTTCTAAAAAGTCATTAACATTAAATTTAAAATCTCCTGAAGCTATTGAGATTGTTAAGTCACTCGTGAAAGAGTACGACATAATTATCGAAGGATTTCGACCTGGTGTCATGCAACGACTTGGCATAGGCTATGAAGCGCTAAAAGAAGTAAATCCTAAGGTTATTTACTGTGCTATTACAGGCTATGGACAAACCGGACCATATAGCAATCGGCCTGGACATGACAATAACTATTTATCATTAGCTGGCATACTTGATTATTCACGTCATAAAGATAAAAAACCTGTCTCAATGGGTGTTCAGCTAGCCGATATCGCTGGGGGAACAATGCATTCAGCAATTGGAGTACTCGCAGCTGCTTTACACCGTGAAAAAACAGGTGAAGGGCAATATATTGATATAAGTATAACCGATGCTGTATTTTCACTCAATGCTATGTATGGTTCTGCTTATATTGGCGGCGGTCGTGTACCTCAGCCTGAGCAGGAAATTTTAAATGGTGGTAGCTACTATGACTTTTACAAAACAAAGGATGGCCGATTTTTCTCGGTAGGAAGTCTTGAACCTCAATTCCGCAGATTACTCTGTGAGGCGCTTGATATTCCTGAGCTCATTGATAATACGTTTAATGATTCATACTATACACAAATTCGTTTTAAAGAAGCTGTCCATGATGCATTTTTATCGAAGACTTACGAAGAATGGCTTGAAGTATTTAACGAGGATTTCGAGGGATGTGTCGAACCTGTATTAACTTTCCCGGAGGCATGCGATCATCCCCAGCTTAAGGCTCGTGGTATGATTGTTGATATTCCTAAAAGCGACGGTACTACGCAAAAACAAATTGCTTCTGCTTTTAAGTTTGACGGTGTTAAGCCGCAGTACAAGCATGTCGGTGCCAAGCTTGGAGAGCATAATGAAGAAGTGTTGTCTTCACTTGGCTATAGTGTCGAGCAAATTGCTGACTTAAAGGACAAAGGGGTTTTAGAATAATATCGGCCAACTGCACAAAATAAAAAAAGTGTCTACTGCTGCAATTAAAATACATTAGACACTTTTTTTATGTAGGTCACTCAGACTTTGCCGCAGGACGTGGCGTTCTTTGGACTGATTTCCTTTATTTCAGCGAATGTCTTTTGTGCCAAAAGCGTAACGACAGGTACAGATGTTTGTACACCCGCTGAAATAAGTTAAACATATGCACTTATAAATACTCGTAGTTTTTCGAAATGATCATCAATGAGTAAATATTTTTTATAAATTTCCATTAATTTTTCAAACAGCTCATATTGCTCTGTCACAAATAAAACTTTTAATATATTGAGCATATGCGCGGATGCGCTCTGCGCTACCGAATAGCAAGGCGTTCCTATCTGACGATAAAGTCGACGCCATTCTTCCACAGACAGGCCGATATGCTGTAATGAATTATTAACATGAAGAGCAATATCCTGCTGAACAGATGCCTCAATCGCAATAAATTGCTCATTACTATAGTTACTCTGTACTAAAGAGGCATGTATTTTTTTATTGGATGCTAGTACATGCTCTTTTAAAAGCAGGAGCCCCTCTTGATAACGCCCCATATTTACATAATGATCTAGCAATACTGCATACAAGTTTTCTAAAAAATTAAGTTCATAATTTTTAATAATGGCAGGAGGCGTTGGCTTACGATTCGGCAATAAATCCTTATATTCCAACAAAATCTCTATCGCGTAATTATTAAGTCGTTCATCTTCTAATAAATACTCACCGTAATGAATAACAGTTTCGTGGCTCTGCTCCTGATGCGCTATATGAAACAGAAGATAGGCAATCAAAGCCTTCTCTTTCTCTGTCAATGCATACATTGAATAACGCCAATCCGCTTCAAAAGAAGTAATTAGCGCTTTAACACACCGATAATCCCCTTCCGATAGCCGATAGTGCGTTACAATTTGGTAAAGATGTAACTGTTTTTTAGCCAGGCAAGTAGAATTATGGTTATCCACATAAGTTATACACTTATCCAGAGTTCCTCTATAATTATTCACAAAGTTATCCACATGTACACAAGCTTTTCTTGTAGATTGCTCAATATGCCCCATCATTTCATGGATAAATGTGAATTGTTCTAATGGTTTGTGGATAAACAGTGAATAAACTTTTTTAATGAAAAGCCAATGCCAAAATTGGTCTTCTTCTTTATAAATCATATGCACAAAATATTCATTTTCAAATTTATATAAAAATATAGTTTGTAGTTCGTTAACTGGCATTGTAATTTGCATACGCTTCCCGAAAATTAGCCAGATTAATCGTTCTAAGTCCATTGTATGCTGTGCAAAAAGCTGCTCAAAAAAGGTCTCCTTGCCTTTTTGCGTATAAAAAAAGGCATTGAGACGTTCAGTGACAAATTTAGTATCCAAACCATGTTTATTAAAAAAAGTTTGCATATCTGTCGTTATACGACCCCAATATTTTCGTGCAGTTGAAAACGCAATATTCATCGCTGTTTCCTCATTCACTAAAAATAAATTTGGTGAAAGTGCAGTACCTAGAATTTTCGGGTCTGCTGGTGAATCAATCCCTGCTTCTAACCATTTTGAAAGTAATTTTTCAGCACCCTTTTCACCACTTTGTTTATATGTCATGAATAACTGCTCATCACAATCCAACAGCATGCAACTGGAGCCCCCCATCAAATTCAACCAACAAAGATCTTCCCCTATCTTGTAAAATACTTGATTATATCTTTTAACACTCTTTCTTCAATATAACAAATCTTATCCAACATATGCTAAAGAAATCATGATTTACATAAAAGAAATGACAACAAAAGTATTCGTGGAAAATCGACAACTTTAACTACAACGCATAAAGAAAGCCACCTAACAGCCAAATACCTCATAGATGGGTAAAGATTAAATTTGCTGTTTAAAAGAGGAGCAGCTAATGAGTTCCTCGGATAAACGCTCATAAACGGTAGCCCATTCGTATTGTTATACACGAGCAACTAACAAAATAGATACAAAAAAATACGTCAAAGTTTTTGACGTATTTTTTCTGCATCGAAAGCGCAGCGGCAATGTTTATTTTCACGAAGCGCAACATATTTTTTGGCTACATGCCAGAATTTATTCCTCACCAAAACAAAGGATACTTCCGTGTTTCTCGTAGATTATTTATGACAAGACCAAAGAATACGATAATGAGAGCACCAATAAGAACGGGCATTACTAGATAGCTCCATCCATAGCCTCCTAAAATAATGATAATTGGATTCGCTCCTGCTGGTGGATGAATGATTCCTAAAAAGGCCATAAAAAAAATGGTTAAACCTACACCAATGCTAATGGAGACAATGCTCGTCCCTAGCAGCGAATACATGGTCAAGCCGATAAAAGCTGAAATAACGTGACCTCCAATAATATTTCGAGGTTGGGACAACGGCGCATTCCAAACGACAAATACAAGTACACAACTTCCACCAAGTGATGCCATTAACCATGGAGCGCCTGTATAGTTCGTCAACCAAAGTAAAACGGAAATACATATTAATCCACCGATTGCACCTGTTATGGCATCAGCAAAATTTGTTCGTGAAGGAGCATGTCCCCCACCTTTCATCTTGAATATGTATGCTTTAATTGGTTTTGATTTTTCTTCCTCATCCTGCAAGCGTATGAAATCTGCCATGAGTCACCTTCCTTTTTGTTCATAATTCTCTAGAACCGTATCAATTTATTGTATATTATTATAACAACATAGAATTCAATTTTAAAATGTCAAATTTTAGACATGAATTCAAATCTGTCTTTCACCATATAAATCCAACACAAAAAAGCAAACTATGAAATCTTCTAGTTTGCTTTCTTTCTGGGCTTTTTGGAATGCCTTTTAATCATATTGTTTTTTCACTGGCTTATAAATTCTTGCTTTTTTTAGTACTATTTTAGGTACTTGGAGGGTTGCTGTTACAACTCCAGGGTGACGACCAATTTCAATTGATCCTGTAATTGTCGCTCGATTCATAACCTCTGGCTCGCTCATCTCAAAAAGCCTTGCAGCACGGCTTATAGCATTAGTTGTTGCTTCATTTAATGATGTTCCAGAGCCAACAATTGATACAGGGAATACTTCCTCAACTTGTTTGACGCCAAATTCCTCAGCAAGCTCACGTGCACGACGTTTTTCTTCCTTAGTAAAAGGTTTAGCAGTATAAGGTAAATCCTCTGTATTTGGCAATAAAATAGGGCCATCCAAAGCTACTTTTTTCAACACACTTACCTGAAGTTGAACTATACCAGCAACATCCGTTGTATGTCCTGCAATTTCTCCGTCCCCTTGCATTGCGTGCATATCACCAATATACACACCGCCCCCAGGAACCTTAACTGGGCAAATTATTGTTGCACCCTCACGAACACGGTTTATATCCATATGTCCATCTGTACGATGTGTATCTAATTCAGTCTGCGTAAATGCATACTCATGTGGCGCACCGATTAAAAACGAACCAAAATCACCAGCATTATGGGAGTCTGGCATCGCCTTTGAAGGTGTTGTTCCAAGCTGCCCTAAAAAAGGTCTCATTCTTGCCATAACACCAATTAAATCACTTGGTGCTAATGCAACCACAGGATTTTGCACAGAGTTTTCAGGTGTACGCATATAATTTTTAGCATCAAGTGCAATACGGCGAGCCCCTTCCCGCCCAATAGTCACACCAATATTACCTTTATGATCTAGCGCCATAGTATAGCCATTCGTCATGTTAAAAGGTGATGTTTCTGTATCACATGTCGAACAACGAATGGCTTGCCGACCTATCCCTTTGACAACTGTACTAGGATGAAGCTTGCCACAACCTGGGCATTTTACTGATACGAATGGATCCCCAATGAATCGATCTGGAATTACTTCATCGTGCCCAGATGCTGTTGCTAATGATGTCACCTGTATGGATTTAATTTTGATGACAATGGCGTCTCCTACCTCTGCCCCTTCTACAAATACAGGCTTTGTTACTTCATGCCCACCACGAATCGTTGGTGTTAGCATCGGACCCCAACATCCCGGCGTAGTATTAGCAATAATTGTGCCACCATCTTTGACAGGTCCAAGCATTTTCTGTTGTGGATCTAAAATACCATCTATGAACTCATTTACGAATAATGTTTCGACGGCTTGCGGATGCTGTACATGGTCTTCGCTTTCCGTTTCTTCTTTTTCTAGCATTTGCAACTCGTTTATCATTTTTCGTCACGCTCCTAGTTCTGATTTTATGTATATACTTATGTTAAAAATGCCCTCCACAAAACGTAGAGAGCTATTTTCCTTAATTGTTCATGTATAAATCAAATATGTGTGAGAAATCTTCTTTCTTGTATTTGTCCTTATGGTCAATCATCCAATTATTCGCAAAACGTGTAATCTCTTCGAATGATGCAGATGGTGAGACATTGTCATTACCGATACGACCAATGGATGAAGAAGCAACGGATAAACTCTTTTCTGCCACCTCTAGCTTGTATGCATTTTGCTTTTGCTCATAGCTGATGGCATGC
>Ga0209025_1001334_pt1 | contig 33304 bp, 34 predicted proteins | sample AraplaMF_Col_mLB_FD_184256 | JGI IMG/M metagenome (GOLD analysis project Ga0209025, IMG submission 184256) | Arabidopsis root microbial communities from the University of North Carolina, USA - plate scrape MF_Col_mLB (SPAdes) (version 2) | ecosystem: Host-associated > Plants > Roots > Endosphere... | reverse complement strand
TAGTCCATTCCCCATATTAAATCAAGTAGTTGATCTCTCGTTAATATTTGTCTTCTATTTTGGCTAAATATACGTAAAAGCTCGAATTCAGTCTTTGTTAAAATCAATTCATTTCCAGACCTCCATACACGTTTACTTGAAATATCAAATGAAACATCGTTTATTCGTTGAATAGATTCCATTTGCAACAATTTTTTCGCCCGCATTAATAAAACTTTTGGATAAAATGGTTTATTTACATAATCATCAGCACCATCAGATAGGGCAATAAATTCATCTTCTCCAGTATCTCTAGCCGTTAGTATTAATACTTTAATTTTTTGAATCTTCTTCATTTCGCGGCAAACTGTAATCCCATCTTTTTCTGGCATCATCCAATCCAAAATGGCCAAATCAATTTTTTCATTATAGAAAATATCAAGTGCCTCTGTTCCATTTGTAGCTGTAAATACTGTAAATCCTTCCTTTTTGAAATAACTTTGTAAAATCTTTAACATATCTAGTTCATCATCAGCGATAAGTATATTCATAATATTTATCTCCTAATTGTCATATTCCCCTAAATTATACTGTTCAATAATAGCAATTAATTTTTCAGGATACATAGGATCTGTGGAATAGTGGTTCTTTTTCAAAGCATGTGCAGCTTCCTGATAATTCGCTGCAGCAAGAACATCATAATATTGATGCTTATTCCAACTCGTTCCTTCTAAAATTAATTTAGTATGGTCAATAAACGCACTTTTCAAATCTGGATAAGCTCTAAATTCAGTTTCAATTGTATACCTTTTATTGTTTTTATATTCCATAGTTTGCATTTTTACCGACTTGCCTTTATAGCTACCTTTTAACCCAAATAAATTATTTGCTTTTATAGCTAATTCACTTTTGCCATAATTCGATTCTAATATAGCCTGCGCAATTGTTATACTTGGAAGCACTCCTCCTGTTTGTTGATTTAATTCCACAGCTAGGGGAGCAATTTCATCTATAAAATGAATTTCTCTATTTTCTTTCTGAAATAGTCTTAAAAAAATAGAAAGTAAAACTAAACTAACTACTAGTATTATTATGGACACTTTGGATTTTCTATATTTGCTGTTTCTTTTCATTATACAACCTCTTTTTAAATGTATTTATTACTTGTATTTTAAAAGAGGAATGTTACAGTCATTTGACAAAAGAATAATATAATAAAAAAAACTTTAATTGGTTTAACGGATTTATTTATTTAATAAAAAAATAGTACAAACTATTGTTTGTACTACGGATAATATTCTTTTATTATGAACTAAGTGTATCGAACAAGGGTCATTTATTCAGTCCTTTTTTCAATGCATCCCAAATCGAATTATCTACTTCTATATCTTTTCTATCTGGCAGTTTGCCATCTTCCTTAGCTTTCCAATATGCCGATTTGACTGGCTGACTTCCTAATTCAAAATCCATGCCTTCCCACGTATCTTCACGAAATGCATAAAATGCCCAGTGCCAGCCATAATCTTCGAAAATATCAATTAAATCCTTTACATATTGATCGGCTCCGCCAACCATTCGGTTAATTCCAAACTCTTCAGCAATAATTCGGTTGTTTGGTATATTGTGTTGCTCTGTCCATTGTACAACTGGTTTTAAAAAATCTTTCAATGCAGCTTTATCGAACATTTTTTCTGCTTGATTTTCACCAACCTTCACCTTGCCAGGATAAGTGTATGTGAATCCTTTTTTTCGATTTTGGCTTGTCATTTCATAAGGTTCATACAAATGGAATGCATATAACACATTATCGTCATCAATTGGTTTTAAATATTTAATTGCCCATGGAGTGGCAAATAAACCTGAATCTAAAATAATTGGTGTGTCAGTATCTACAGTTCGTATAGAATCTACAATTGTTTCATAAAGCAGGTTTAAATCTGCAGGAGTATTTTCCAATTTGTTGTACCATTTGTCGTAATCTTCTGTCCAAAAATCATTAAATCCCGTAGCTGTTTCAGGGTGTGGCTCATTAATTACGTTATATCCTATCACGGCAGGATGGTCTTTCAAACGGAAGGCAAGATCTTTCCAAAAAAGCGCTGCTTGCTCATGATATTTAAAGTCTTGCCAAATACGGTCGTCATTTTTATAGTTATTAAACTGCCTCCAACGATTTCCTGGAAGACTTAGAACAGTTAATACAACTTTTGATCCTCTTGCATATGCTGCATCCAAATCCTCTTTTAACTTTTTAAAATCATCTTCAACAATTCCCTCATATTGATCTGCATTCCCGATTAAGAAATCCTTATTAGGACTAGGATCAGGTTTGTCATCAAATAAGAATCCTCTATCTTTTGCCCATTTATCAGGTGCTAAACGGATAAATTCTATATTGAATTTATTTGCCTCTTCATAATTCATCGGTAAAGAAGTAGAATTCATAAAATTTGTTCCTTTTCTTTGCTCATCCCAAAAATCTTTCTTTATCTCCTTTACTTCATGTATTTCTAGTTTCTTTTCTTGCTCTAAAGAACTGCAACCTGCAGCAAGTACTACTGTCAAAGCACACCCAAGGGAGGCTATCATTTTGAATTTATTTTTCATCCATTTCCTTTGATTTATTTCACTCATATTATCACCTCGTGATATATACTACTGAACCAAAGTTACGTGAATGTGACAAATTAAGCGGATGTATGTATGATATCTGAAATCAACTTAAGGATCTTTTAAAAGTATCTAATGAGGAATATCCGGTAGAGGAGAGAAAGCAAATTTAGATTACTTAAATTTTTGCCGAGAAAAGGACAGAAGTTTTTGTAGATGAAATCGGACGAACAGCCATGAGCGACAGCGCCTCTTGTGTCAATTGTATGGAATTATCAAAAGAGCAAAAGCAATAATTTGAGGTGATGATGATACTGAATTGAATTCCATAAAAAAATCTGTTACTATAAAAATACAATTATGAGAGGACTGATGAATGGACAATGATTAACTAATCTGTATTTTTATTTGAAATGAAAAACTTCAAACTACAAAATATTGGATTAGTCTGCCCATTTTTATAAATCAGTTTACACTTTCTTTGTCATGGTTCCAATGGCAAAATAGAGCTTATTTACTATTAAGTGAAAGACTAATCCTTCCAATTTTTAAATTGGGAGGATTTTTTTATTCTCTCATGGTTAATATCAGTAACTTTTAATAAAGAAAGGAGGGTTAAAAATGAGCGATTCAGACACTATTGTTACGCATGTATTACTCCGTACAAGTCGTTAATATCCATCAAACTTATACGGAGAAATTTAGAATGGATGGATATGCCGACTTTGTATAAAAAGTAAAAATTGTAGATATACAAAGGAGGAATTTATCATGTCAATGATTCAAGTTCAAAATTTAACTTTTTCTTATCCAAGTAGCTTTGACAATATTTTTGAAAATGTAAACTTTCAAATAGATACGGATTGGAAACTTGGATTTATCGGTAGAAATGGACGAGGAAAAACAACATTCTTTAATTTATTATTAGGGAATTATGAGTATAGTGGGAAGATCAATGCTTCGGTGGAATTTAATTATTTCCCTTATCCAGTATCGGATAAAAACAAGTATACTCATGAAATCATGGAAGAAATTTGCCCCCAAGCAGAAGATTGGGAAATTCTTCGTGAAATATCCTATCTAGACGTTGATGCCGAGGTCATGTATCGACCTTTTAAAACATTATCAAATGGGGAACAAACAAAGGTGTTGCTTGCTGCACTTTTTTTAACGGAGGGTCAATTTCTATTAATTGATGAGCCAACCAACCATCTAGACACGGAAGCACGAAAGATGGTCTCTGAATATTTAAGGAAGAAAAAAGGGTTTATTTTAATTTCACATGACCGAAACTTTTTAGATGGATGCGTGGATCATATCTTATCTATAAATAGGGCAAATATTGAAGTTCAAAGTGGTAACTATTCTTCTTGGAAATTAAATTTTGATAGACAGCAGGAACACGAAGAGGCAACTAATGATCGTCTACAAAAAGACATAGGGAGATTAAAACAGTCTTCAAAGCGTACATCAGGTTGGTCAAATCAAGTGGAAGCTTCCAAAAATGGAACAACGAATTCAGGTTCTAAGTTAGACAAAGGTTTTGTAGGACATAAAGCAGCAAAGATGATGAAGAGAGCGAAGAACATTGAATCAAGGCAACAAAAAGCTATTGAGGAAAAGTCAAAGCTGCTAAAAAATGTGGAAAAAACTGAGTCATTAAAATTAGAATCATTGGCGTTTCATTCAAATGAATTGATTGCATTGGCCGATGTGTCTATTCAGTACGATAACCAAATAGTGAATAAGCCAGTTAGCTTTAAACTGGAACAAGGTGACCGAATTGTGCTTGATGGAAAGAATGGAAGCGGAAAAAGTAGTATCCTCAAACTAGTTAAAGGAGATCCGATACAGCATACAGGCTCGATGTATGTAGGTTCAGGTCTCGTTATTTCCTATGTCCAACAAGATACTTCTCATTTGAAGGGAATGTTATCGGACTTTATCGAAGAGCATGGAATTGATGAAACGTTATTTAAATCCATCCTACGTAAAATGGATTTTGACCGAATTCAATTTGAGAAAGATATATCTCATTATTCTGGTGGACAAAAGAAAAAGCTTCTTATAGCCAAAAGTTTATGTGAAAAAGCGCATATTTATATTTGGGATGAACCGTTGAACTTTATTGATATTTATTCGCGCATGCAGATTGAAGAGCTTATTCAAAAATTTAATCCCACAATGGTTTTTGTTGAGCATGATCAAGCATTTCAACAAACAGTTGCAACCAAAACTATATCTATGTAGTTGAATTTGGAAAATTAATATGTAGAGAAGAATCCATTTTGATAAACTTTTTCAAAATGGATTCTTTTGTTTTTTAGGAAAAGTAATTTAGTTAAAATCAATACAAAAATAAAAAACATTCTAAAAATCATTAAACTGCTATAGTTAAATTAATTGTTATTTTACGAATAGATAAAGAAGCAATTATTGTTCATTAGCATCGGTTCCTTTTCTAGATTTTTAAACCATTGACAAGGCAGGGAATTATTTTATTAATTCTTCTCCAGTTAAAATTTCATATAGATCTGCTGAATCTTGCTTTGTTAATTTCACGTATTTATCGCTATCCGTAATAATTTCTAAATTTTCACCATTTGGGGTAATCGAAAGTAAATAAGAGGCTATTTTGTTTTCGTTACTGTTCTTAAATGGAAATTGAAATTGGTAGTCAGCATAGCGGTCCATTTCTCCTTTTTTATTTTCCCAATTAGCATTTTTAATTATCCCATTCGCTTTTTCCACCTGTTTTTTTTGATTGACTTCTTTGTAGTCTTCAAAAATATTTTCTTCACCAGTTCGTTTCTGCACTGTTATTTTTTGCCCCACCATTTCATTCAAACAACCCGAAGTAACTAACATTACAGCTAATAGAGAAAAAAATAGAATTATTTTTTTCAACCTGTTTCCCCCTTATTATTTCTTTTAGACTAAATTTACTACCTTTGATTTCGATAGTTTAATCTTAAACACTTGCACCCTTTTAGTTTTTGCTATTTTTTATTATATATAATCGTTTCTCCCAAAATATTCACTTAAACTCTCGTATTTCTCTAGATAAACTTCGTAGTATCTCCATATAAACTACAGATTATCCTTCTATAGTTGAACTATCAAGGAGGTAATGAAAAATGAATTTTGTCAAACGTGCACTTTTAAGTGTTAAAGCAAGGAAAGGAAAATCGCTAATATTATTTACTGTATTTTTAGTAGTTTCCAATTTAGTATTAGCGGGTTTTGCAATTCAAAATGTCTCACAAAAGGCGAATGATCATGCTAGACAAACGTTAGGTGTAGACGTAAGTCTTAGAATCGATGAAGAGAAGCTTATGGAAAATGTGGCGAAACAGCGAGAAGAGAACCCGAATGGAAAAATAAAACACCCTGAGCTTTTAGTAGAGGAGGCAGACCAGTTAGCTAAATCACCTTATGTAATAGACTACAACTATCTTAAAAGTAACATGCTAGTAGCAGATGATTTTGCACCTATTAATAGTGAAAAAGATGATGAAGGGGTAGTTGGAACAGTAGGTGGTAGTAACTTTGGAAATATGAAAATGCCTAATACATTTATCCAAGGTGTAAGAAGTTCTAATTTAATGCAAGATTTTACAGATGGAACGAATAAAATTATTGACGGTCGTCCAATTACATCAGAGGATGCAAATAAGAAAGTAGCTCTGATTGAAAAACGGTTAGCTGAACAAAACGAGCTTCAAGTTGGTGATAAGTTAAAGATTAAATCACCTGAAGAAACATCGAATGTTGAGTTGGAAATAATAGGGATCTACAAAAATTCCGGGATAACTGACTTCGAAGAAAATTTACCAGCTATGATGCATCCATCGAATAAAATATACACTACTTATGATTCTACGAATGAAATGGATGAAGAAAATGATAAAAAGGGTGTATCTATTAACGAAGCAATTTACTACTTAAATGATCCAGAAAATATTGAGGATTTTAAAGCAGGCGCAAAGAAGTCAAAGATTGATTTCGATCTATTTAAGTTAGATGCGCATGATGCTTTATATCAAAAAATGGTAGGCCCTATCGAGAATATTGCCGCTACTTCCAAAATGATTGTCTATTTAGTATCCATTGCAGGATCAATTATATTAGGTCTTATTATAATGTTGACCATAAAAGAACGACGTAAGGAATTAGGAATTCTATTGGCCATCGGTGAAAAAAAGAGGAAATTAATAGGACAACTGTTAGTAGAAGTACTATGTATAGCTGTTTTAGCATTTGGCATTTCTATCATTACAGGTAAGACAGTTTCTCAAAAAATGGGAGACAGTTTATTACAGCAAGAAGTTATTGCTGCCGAAGATCAACAACAAGAATCGAATACTTTAGGATTCTCGTTTGGAAGTATGAATAAACAAGATAAAGATGTGGAACCTATCGACAATATTGATGTAAGTATATCATCACAAGATGTGATGAATTTAGGCGGCCTAGGGCTATTAATTGCAATTTTATCAACGCTTTTACCAGCATTATCAATTCTTCGCTTAAATCCAAAAGAAATTCTATTAAAAGATGAATAGGAGGAGTCATATGGACATCATATTACAATTTAAAAACCTAAATTACTATTATCAAAGTAATAATGGGAAGAACACTTTATTAGAGAATGTTAACTTTACTTTTGAAACAGGATGTTTCTATAGCATTTTAGGTCCATCAGGTTCAGGAAAAACAACGGCACTCAGTTTAGCAAGTGGATTAGACACCCCTAAAGAAGGACATGTGCTCTTCAAAGGAAAAGATATACGGAAAATTGGTTTAGATAATTATAGAAATAAATATGTCTCGATAATCTTTCAATCTTATAATCTCATTACGTATATGACAGCTCTTCAAAATGTCGTCACGGCAATGGAAATTACAGGGGTTAACATAAAAGATAAAAAGAGAAGAGCGCTCGAGTTATTAGAGATGGTTGGCTTGTCGGAAATCGAAGCAAAAAGAAAGGTTTTACAGCTAAGTGGCGGTCAACAACAGCGTGTAGCCATTGCTCGAGCACTTTCTTGTGAAGTAGATTTATTAATTGCTGATGAACCGACTGGTAATCTAGATGAGAAAACTTCAGATGAAATTGTAAAATTGTTCAAAGAACTAGCTCATAAAGAAAATAAATGTATCATCGTTGTCACACATTCCCAGGAAGTCGCTAAACAGTCTGATAAGGTAGTTTATCTTGAGCAACGAAATTTGGTTTGTAAAAGTTTGAAGAAGAAAAGGGAATAGAATCTTACCGAAACTCTTTTATAAAAATGTAAAATTGGAGTGAAAAAAATGTGGACGAAAATAGCTGCATCCATTGGCTTAGTATCTATCGGAATAGCAATTGGTTTATTTGCGAATTTGATTAATTTAGGTGGAAACCTGGACCAAAGTGAAATCAATTACCGAGATAATAACACGTATTCAGAAGAAAAAATTCCCGATCAGCGGCAGTGGGAATCTCCAAATCCAAGAGGAGAAATGACACCAGAGCAGTGGGAGGAGTTCACTTCAAAACCAGGTGAATGGACACCAGAACAGAGGGATCCTTTCTCGTCTAATTCAGAAGAAGATATGATACAAGGTTCTACATCTCCTAATTGAAATTCTTTCAAGCATTAAATATATACCTTGATACTATAGGTCGATAAATTTACCTTCAAGCAGAAATGAACTATACCCTAAATATTAGTGAATAATATACGTTCCCCCTAAGATAAACAGGTGAAAATTAAAACATGTTTATCTTAGGGGGATCTTTGTGTCTCAATCAAAATTTTATAAAAGAAATCTATAAGTAGGGAAAAGGGCTATATTTTTATCGGTGGACAATAAAAGAATGAAAGTGGATGCGTATAAAAATTGAGTAAAGAATGAAGTAGTTAGCCATCATAAGTAGAATATTAATATTACAAATAGATCTTTAAACGACAAAATAAGAATCCATCTTTTTTAAAAATGGATTCTTATTATTTATCATATTGAAAAATACTTTTAAGAGATTTTAATCATTGCCATACTAACAAGTGACTTCATACATTTAAAGAAAAGCTCCTCTGCTCCTAACGCTTTAAGGGATACGTATGTCAAACACGAACACAATAGCAACATAAATACGGCCAATAACAACATTGGACGTAGATTAATTTTAAACATAAAACCTTCTCCTTAGTTAGTAAGTTGAAAGAAAACAGCTATATAGACATATAAATCTCTAGACGCTTTATTAGAATTAAATTTCTTCCTAACAACTAATGTACATGACCAATATGGTGTCTATGTGGAGATATTGAAGTGTTTATGTAGAGAAATTGAAGCCAAAGCTTTCTTCTAGTATTGAGCTCTCATCGAGGTTACCAAAAAACAAAACTTTTGTTAAATGCCTTTTTGCCGGAATGAAAATTATCTTTATGAATGAGAGGATAGTAGAGGTTATAAAAGGGAATATGGGTTATCTTCACATAAACTACAAATTGAACGGTTATAATGGCTACGAGGGGGATATATCGATGAATTATCATATTCTTGTAGTAGAAGACGATTTAGAAATTCAAGAATTAATTAAACAGTTTTTAATGACGCAAAATTATACTATAGAGGTTGCATCAGATGGTTTAGAGGGAATGAAACGATTTAATACTCAAGCATTTGATTTAATTCTTCTTGATGTAATGATGCCTAACCTTAACGGGTTTGAAGTTGCCAAAATGATTCGCAGTGAGTCAAGTATACCAATTATTATGTTAACCGCTTTAGAAGAGGAACAAGATCAAATGAAAGGTTTTGATTTAGGGATTGACGATTATATAACAAAACCATTTTCATTTCATGTGTTGATTAGACGAGTACAAGCGGTTCTAAGAAGAAGTTATAGTAATAATAAGGAGAATCATTTAAGTTTTAATGAACTAAATGTCGATCGTGATGGATATAAAGCTTATGTAAATAAGATTGAAGTACCATTAACAACAAAAGAATTCGAAATTCTACAACTACTACTTCATAATGAAAAAAAGGTACTTACTAGAGAAATCATCATTGATAAAATATGGGGATATGATTATGCAGGAGAAACAAGAATGATTGATACACATATAAAAAATTTAAGAAAAAAATTAAATATACCCTATATTAAAACAGTAAAGGGTATTGGATACAAAATCGATGAATAGGATTGTCAATATCATGAAGATGAAAAAAATAACCTATAAACTCTTTATGATCACGTCTCTTATTTTGTTATCTTTTGCAGTCTTGATATATTTAACTTTATACTTCTTCCTTCCAACATTTTATGAACAATATAAAACTAATCAGCTGCAATCTGGAATAGAGGAAATAATCCATAATTCCAAGAGTCTAACATTGACAAATGCGATACCGCTTTTTGACGACTATATAAAAAAAAACAATGCCTTCATTTACCTACAAACTACAGAAGGAACTATTATTTATTCGCCTAATTTTTTGATGCAGGGAATTTCGCAATCATCGAATGCTACTGCAAAAGCTGCATTAATACAGAATGAAACTCCTAGGAATGCATATTTTGTTACTTTGCCGATTCAATTTTTAGATGAAGGTAATTTGACGGTTACAGTAATTGCGACATTTCAACCTATTGATGAAGCGTCGCAGGTCTTAGTACGTTTTCTACCTTTTATAAGTATCATTGTAGTAGTTATTGGGTTGGGAAGTGCCTACTTATATTCAAGGTTCATTACAAAACCGCTCATTTATATAAATGAGGGCGCGCAAAAGATGGCAAACCTAGATTTTTCCGAAAACATTGTAGTTCGTTCAAATGACGAATTAGAGGAATTATCCAATAGCTTGAATGAAATGTCGAATAATTTGAAACGGACTATGATCGATTTACAAAAAGCAAATGAGCAATTAAAAGATGATATTGATAGAGAGAGGAAAATTGAAACAAAGCGTAGGGAATTTTTCGCAACTGTTGCACATGAATTAAAAACGCCGCTCACTGTAATGAAAGGATATTTAGAAGGGATGATTTATAATATCGGCCCTTATCAAAATCGTGATCTCTATTTAGAAAAAAACCACAAAATAATCGAAAGAATGGAGCAATTGGTTAGAGAGATATTGAGTATGTCTAAACTAGAACAGGATACTTTTAAACTTCAATTAGAAAAAGTCAATCTTTTAGAACTATTGGATACAATAACAAAAGATCTCAGTTATTTTGCTTCTCAAAAAGATATTCAGATAATAACACAAATTTCTCCTTACATGAATATAGATACAGATCGTGACTTATTAGAAAAAGCCTTGAAAAACATAATTCATAATGCGATTACGTATTCACCGCAAGGAGAAACAGTGTTTATAGAGGTAACTGAGCTTTCAAAAGAAAGTCAGATTGAAATAAAAGTGATTAATACAGGTGTTAACATTAAGGAAGAAGAAATCCAACAATTATTCGAGCCATTTTATCGAATCGAAAAGTCAAGAAATCGAAATACTGGTGGAAGTGGACTAGGTCTATATATTGTAAAACAAATTTTTGAATCCCTATCTGTTACCTATTCAATAACTAATATCGAAAAAGGCGTTCAATTTTTAGTTCATATACCTTGTTTTGATCGTAAAGATTAAAACGTAATAGAGGAATTTTCTATTAATATAATCAGGCGCTGAACTGCTTCATTACACAACGGAAAAAAATATTTTAAACGGCTTGAGTTCTAATTTTAAGGACTCAAGCCGTTTAATCGTTTCTAGCAGCGATAGTGATTATAAGTATGACATTGAAAGTAGAAATATTAAAAGGGTCGCCTGAGGATAGTGACCCTTAGTAAAGATTTTCGGGTGAAGGTTAAATTGGTATTACCTTACAATAGTTATGAGCATTTGCAGCGGTTTTGGGTATTAATAAACTCTTAATAAACTAGTACCAACAATAATTAGAAGAATGAATGGAACAACAATTAGCGCGAATGCAGTACTATAACCACTACCATATTATTGAGACATAATAATTTCCTAACTCTCTATAATTTATACTATGTATAGTAATTGAAAGTGATATTGATAATTTTCTATATAATGTTAAGCATTTTTATAAAAGAGAACGATGACGATTTGAAATCGGAAGACGATTAGTGATAATTGGTAAACAAAAAAATGCAATAACAATGTGATTTCAAAGAAGAGCAGTAGGGTAGATTTGTATCTATATTCAAACTATATGTAGTAGGTTAAAGTAAAAAGGATCACTTTAGTAAAAGTGATCCTAGAATAAGGAGGCGTTAGGTTCATTTGTTATATCCTATTTTTTTCATTGTTATGAACAAAAAAGGTTTACTAATACATGAAAGTAGCGCCGACAATAATTAAAAGAATAAATAGAACGACAATTAAAACGAATGTTGAGCCGCCGCCATAGCCGCTATTGCCACCACAGCCGCCATAATAGTATCCCATGATGTATTCCTCCTTTCTATACTTATAATATGTATCGATGTAGAAAGTGAAGGAGGTTTTTATCCAATATTAATTTTTTTGATTAGGGTGGGTTCCTCCTTTTAAGTGGCTTGAGATCTCAATGCTAAAGAACTCAAGCCGTTTTATCGTTTCGGGTAGCCGTAGGGAAGGTAAGTGGCGGTAGTTTATTCCTCTAACTGAACCAATGATTATTTTAAAACGTCTTCTAATACTCTAGTTAAAAAAACCAATTCATTAGAGTGGTATTTATTTAAAAAATGAAATACATTCTTTTCTATATGCTCATGGAGGTCCTTGTGAACCTCAAACAATTCATATCCAAGTGGCGTAATAGAAAAGAGAAACTCGGTTGGGCGAATTTTGTTAATGCCTTAAGTAATATATAACAAAATAGGGTATTCCGTTTGCATTGTTATGTAATTATATGGTAATATAGGATAAATCTATTTGGATGGAAAGGATACAGGAGAACTCGTATGCCAACATTTACTTTGTAATGACCAATAAATTGGATAGCATTGCCCTCAAAAAAACAGTGTTTTTTTCAAGGGGGTAGTATGCCCATTTTTCTCATTACAAAGGAACCGAGCAACCCTGTAGTCTCAATGCGTCAGGAGGTCCTTGTGTAGGATCTCCTTTTTTATTTATACTATAAATTTTACATTGTACTACGAAATATCCAAATAGATGCTTGCGTACCTTTATCTTAAGAGGTGAAGGATTAATGTTAAATATTACATTCCGCTGGCAGCTTTCTCAAATACCAGAACGAACTGTCAAGAAGCACTGCAAAATGTGTGGGAAATTATCCGTTTTTACGGATACAAATGTACGAAGGCATAACTCAAACGGAAAAAATATATATCAATATGCAATATATAAATGTGAAAAAAATCATACGTGGAATAAAAAGCTCGCTATTTATAAAACGTTCTCAGAGCATGTTGTTGAAGTTGAGGAGCAGAAAGAAAAAACTTCAATATTATCTACGATTCCGATAATCAGCTTAGTAGAACAAGGAATAAAGGTGATACACATTGTATTAGATGATGTGATTGGAAAACATCGAATTGATAAAGTACTTGCAATCCAAATTGAAGATTGGAGTCGATCACAGATCATCAAAAAAATTGAAAAAGGAACGATTCAATTAAATGATCAAATTATTAAACCTAGCGCACAATTGTCCAAGGGTGAACGCATTTCAATTTTCATTGACTAAATAACTTTCAAGGTCGCAACATGGTGAAGGGAGACATTCCCTACACGGTTGCGACCTTTTTGTTTGAGGGAGGGAGAAACTCACAGGTTTTAAAAAGGGCAACCATAAAAAAGTTGTAGTTTTAACTTCTTTCAGCAACTAAAAAGCTTTATAACTGTATGGTAGCGCCCAACACCTTTAATTGTATTTTTTTGAAAAACGATGAAACTACGATGATAATTTCACGTCAAATAACCGAATTTAATTTTAGGAGGCGGATAAGTGGATATAATGAATTCTAACAACATTGATTTATCACGGTTTAATGTATGACAAAGCTGTTCTTCGTGGTTTAAAATGGAAGATAAAAGGTTTTCTTACCTTGAAGGATAAGGATTACGATATGCCTGAATTAATGAGCTTAAATAACAAAAATATTTCAGTTGATTAAGGATAGGAAAAAAATAAAAGGGGCTAATACCATGAAAAAAATACTATTCACCTTCATGCTTTTAAGTTTCAGTATAATAAGTGCTTGCACTGATAAAGAAGAATCTGTGCCGAACAAGTCACAAGAAGAACAACAACCGAATGTGCCAAACAAACCACAAGGTGAAGAACATGAATCACATGAAAATCAGCAGGAACCGCCCAAAACAAATACGGGAAACACAGTAGCATCTAATACACAGGCTGAGGCACTAAAAAATATTAAGGACCAGCTTAAAACTGATTTACCTATCATTTTACCAAAAGGGCTTCCGCTAACAAAAGGTACATTTTTATCTGCGACAACGAAGGCCGAAACTAACCAAGTTGAAGTACTATTTTTTGAAAGTAAAGAGGTTTTGCCAATCAATGATGAGAAGCTTAAAAATTCACAGACAGCTACGATTATTGCCAGACTAGTTGTAAAGCAATATCAGAATCCTAAAGAAGCAAATGAGCAAATTTCATATCAGAACTTTAGTCAAAATGGTGGTCAAAAGGTTGATCTTGGCAATAACATTAATGGTTATCAGGATGCTGGTGCTGGTTCGTTATGGACTGGTTGGAATGAGGGAAGATGGGCATTAGCGACACATACACGAACAGAAAATCCAGAAGCGGGCTTGAAGCTTGCTAAACAGGCAGTCCAATTTTTAGAAACACATATGCTTCCTATTCCAAAACAAAATGGTTTTGCACGCTTAGATGTTTATAAATCAGGAAATATAATTGTTTGGCAGGACGAAAAACTTGTCTATACACTTGATTCAATCAAAGAGCCACTAAAAGCACTTGAAATTGCCACAAGCTTTTACCATTAACGAATAATAAATTTGGTTTTAGTTAGGTTAGCAAAGACGGATATTTTGTATTAAAATCTTTATTTAACTTCTTTCAACAAGTGTTTTGTGTACCGAAAGCGTAAGCGACAGGTACAGAAGACTCCCCCTTATAGCTGGTGAGATAAATGCGGTTTAAGTCACTTTTTAACGCGAGTATCCAAACATGCGGTGGAATGCCGCGTACATGTGGCAATCTATCTGTGCGACAGCAACACGGTTTTATCTGTGCGAAAGCGAAGCGACAGCGACAACGACACATGACTGAGTGACCAACATCAATTTATCTCCCACCTACCATTGGGTTAGTTTCCTTCATACACGCTTGAGGAATGAGAATTCTTTCTGTAAATTCGTTAAAAATTTCTTATCTGTTTTAGTAAGGAATTGAGTTCATTCGCATCTTTTTTAGTCTTAGTAAGTGTTATGATCCAAGCAAACAAATAGAGTATTAAAAACCCACCAAGAAAATCTATGCTTAGAAAATGATCTGACCAATTGTTATATAAAGATATAGAAAAGACTACCAGAAACATCATGATAAAATGGATTACTAAAGCAAACAAATAGTTAATTTTTTCAATGTCAAAAATGATTGTAAAAATACCTGCACAAGCTGAGATTATAAACACACTAATAATCTCAGTTTCTGAAGAAATGATATTTTTTCTCGATAGTAAAACTATCATATAAATAAATGCACCAGTGCCTAAACCTGAAAATAGTCTATTTTTTAATTGCAACGAAATGTCTTCCTCTCAAAATAAGATAGGATTGTTTAATTCCTTTTGTACATAATTTGTATAAAGAATTCCCCCGAAGAAAAGTCCTATTGATAGTCCACTTATGGCAGAATAAATGATATTAAATGAAATATCATTATAAAATGATGGCGAGATGCCTAAAGTTACATTTAAGAGATACTTCACCAAAAAGTTTATTAGGATAATGATTAATGGAAGATAGCACTTCTTTCTGATGATTATTGATTCTTGTTTGAAGAAAATTTGATATTTTTTATACAACAAATAACCAATTAAAGTTCCAGGAAAAATGAAAATGAAATAGCTTAATAAACAATAATTTAAGTGCGAAAATTGAGTGATCATTTTTTCAAATCCCCATAGCATAAATATGAAAGGAACTAAAAACATTTTAGATAAATTAATTGGTCTTTCCTGAGAAATAGCGATACCTCGTTTTATTAAAATAAATAATAATATCCACACCCATAGTGGCGTTCCTAAAAGTACTTCTTTAACAATGTTATACATTCTTTATTGCCTCCTTTGATGTTATTCATAATGGCATCAAAGAGAGAATAAAGAAATACGTATAGACATATGTGGTGAAAATCAATACATAAGTGGACTATTGGAATATCTTGTTAATGTCTTTTTCAAAGAAGATACATATTTTCTTGACACAATTACTTTCTCTTCATTAGAGAGAATTGCTTCAAGATTACCATTAGGTTTTACCGAAAATTTATTTATAAAATGAATATTGATAATGACAGTTTTTGAGATTCTGATGAAGTTATTCGGCAGATCATGTTCTAATTTGTATAAAGGGCTTTTTATTTCAAAAATACTATCATTTGTGTAAATAAATATTTTTCGTTCAAGATATTCTAAATAAATTATATTGGAATAAGGTATTTTTTCTTGTTCGTTTTTCGATGTAGAATTTGCTATTAAATAGTTATCAGTGCTTTTTTCAAGAGTTGATACGATATCTTGAATAAAGGACGTTACTTTGTGAATGTTAAATGTACATGATTCTTCTTTAAGTTTTTCAATAATTTTAATGTTAACCTTCATTTAAGGTATATATTCCTTTCAAAAATTGAGTCTTAGAAATTTAAAGTTAATATAAAGAGTATATCAAAAGTTACTTTGAATTTTTTAATTGTAGGATAGTTTTTACCAAGATAATGTCAAAGCAATAATAGATTTATAAAATAAGCCATTTCTAAGCAGAGAAATCTGACCGTAGAAATGGCTTTTGTTGTATGTAAAAATTTGTTTGAAAAATTCAGTCTCGTATCATTTTTAAAACCTACAATAAAGTCAAAGGAAAGGAGTGTTGTAGATGAAGGTGAAAAAAATAAGTCTTGTTCTAGTCCTCATATTGGCAAGTTTCATAACAAATGACGTAGTCGTACATGCAGATGATCACGAACATGAAGATAAAAAACATGAAAAGTATAAAGAATATAAGGACTATAAAGACGACGATGATGACGATGAGAAATATTACGATGACGAAGAAGAAGAAGGTGAAACTTATTACTTTCAAGACGCTGTAAGTGAAAAAGGTACTTGGAATATTTGGACACGAACAGTTGCTGCAGATAAAGATGTGCTACCTTTCACAAGCTCTCAAAAGGTTACGTTAAAGGTAGAAGGTGCAAAGAAGGAGCTGAGCTTTTTTGTTATACCAAAAGATGGGGAATTTTTTGTGCCAGGAAAAGCAATAGCGCAGGTTTTAGGAGCAAAAGCAACCTTTTATAAAGAAAGTAAAATTTTAGCCATCCAAGATCAAACAAATGAATTAATTTACCGTGCTGGTACTAACGTTGTTTATGATAACAATGTGAAAATACCATCTCCTGCACAAGCATTTTATGTAAATGAAGAGTTATATGTACCTATTAGTACAATAACGAATGGCTTAGGTTATATAGCAGAGTGGCAAGAAAATTATCAAACATTTGTATGCCAGCCAATTACAAATTAGGGGGAAGGACTATGAAAGATCCAAAAAAGGCAAAATGGGTTTTAGGAGCGTCAGGGATACTTTTATCTGCAACATTATTAACCCAAATTAACAGCCCAACAGAAGCTGAAACTACACGTACAAATAATATTCAGGAAGTAGATCAGAAAAATATGACGAAAAAAGAAAAAGAACTAGTACAACTGGATTGGACAAACTTTGAAATTACAAGTCAACCTGCTGTCAAAAGCGAGCGCAAAACGAAAAGAACTTAATGGGGTTGGTCGTATGGAAACACTAACTTTACAAATAATGGACACTGAATTTTATATTGCTATGCCAAAAGATGTTCGTTTCGTATGGAAAGAAAAAGCGGAGAAATGGCTTCAACACGTAGCAAAAGAATGGTCAAGATTTCAAGCAAATAATGAATTATCACAACTTAATGATTTAGAAATTGGAGAAACGCTACGCATTAATTCGTTACTTTATGATTGTTTAGTGCAAGCGGATAAACATTATCAACTTTCCAATGGTTTATTCTCACCGTATCTTAAACGCCATTTAGAACAGCATGGCTACATTCAATCCTTCCCATTTGATGTAGCTAAAAGTAAGGCATTTCAAAATAAACCTCTTATTGCAGATCAACCATTTCAATTTCTAGGCGATGAGCAAGTGATGAAGGTAGCAGCAGAGGAAATTGATTTGGGGGGATTTGCTAAAGGGTATGCCATTGAAAAATTGGCGAATTGGCTTGAAGAAGAGGTATCACCTGACTTCGGACTAATAGACGGGGGAGGTGATATGAAAATGTGGTCATCTGGGGAAAAAACTTGGACAATCGGTGTTGCAGATGCCTGGGATAGCGACAAGGAAATTAGTTCGATTAAGCTGAAAACAGGTGCTATAGCTACATCTAATCGAGTTTATCGAAGCTGGATGCATGGAACCACGAAGAAACATCATTTATTAAATGGACAAACAGGTGAAATCGCCAATACGGGAGTATTACAAGCTTCAGTTGTAACGACCTCTTTATGTGATGCAGAGGTTGGTGCAAAACTGTGCTTTCTTATGGATGCGGGTGAATTGCAGCAATGGTTTGAAAATAATTGTCAACAAAGTGCTCGCTTTATTGTAGAAGAAGGGCAAGCATCAAATTGGATGATGACGGGGGTGAAATAAATGATCATCAGTACGTGGGAATGGATTCGATTATTAGGGTTTTTAGCGTATTTTTACTTCACAATTTCCATTATATTTGGTTTGTTGAGAAAATCATCATTTGTCAAATCCCATAAAAATTTAATTTACCATATCCATCAAAATGCGGGATGGCTAGGATTAATCACCGTAATAGCGCATATGTTAGTCCTTTTAATCGATCATTATGAGCCTTATAGTATAATAGGGATTTTAATTCCGTTCTCTGCTAAATATCAGTCTCTTCCATCGGCACTTGGAACAATAGCATTTTATTTATTTTTAATGGTAATCATGACATCTGATTTATGGATTCGAACAATGAATCGCTCGTTATGGAAAAAGCTACACTTTCTTGTGTTACCAGCATGGGGATTATCATTTGCTCATGGAGTGCTAATTGGAACGGATACAGAAAATACGTTGATTATTATGTTTTATGTAGTTTCTGGAGGGATTATGATGTTAGTGCTAGTAGCGAGAACAATAAGCCAGTTCATGAAAAGAGTAAATATTTTAACGTCACACAATAATTAAAAGGAAACGGGGCTGTTTTAAAAAGCCCCGTTTCTTATATAGGGAATTCAATATGAAATGTAGTTCCTTGATCTACTTTACTTGTCGCATAAATTGTTCCATCATGTTGCTCCACTATTGCTTTCGCTATTGCAAGACCTAAGCCAGTGCCATTGCGTTGACGAGCCGCATCACTTCGGTAAAATCGCTCAAACACTAAAGGTAATTCCTGTTCAGTCATACCAACGCCGCTATCAGCAACAGTAATTTTTACAGATTCTTTATTTTTTAAAAGCGCAAGCGTTATTGTTCCGCTATTTGTATATCTTATCGCATTGTCTAAAAGGATATAGAGCAGCTCTTGTATCTTTGAAGCATCACCAAGCAGCTCGATGTTTTCTTGGATTTCAGTAGAAAACTGGATTTCAGGAGGCATAATCCTTTGGAATTTCGAGCTCACTTTTTGGAGTAAAGTTGATAACGGTATGAGTTCTTTTGGAATGGAGACCTGCTGTTGATCGTGTCGTGCTAAGAACAGAAGTTTCTCTATAAGTTCTTTCATTATTTCAGACTCATCTTTTAAATCTGCAATCAATTCTTTTCCAAAAGGGCTTAATTGCTTAGCTTCCTCAGCTTCTAATATTTCAAGTGAACTATAAAAAATACTTAGTGGTGTTCGTAATTCATGAGATGCATCGGAAACGAATTTTTTTTGTTTATCGAATGACCATTGAATAGGTACCATCGCTTTACCAGCCATATAATAAGCCAGTAGACCGATTAAGACCGTTGAAATACAAGTTAATAATATTAGTAAATACTTTGTCATTTGGAAAAAATGATGCTGCGACGTCACAGATTTACCAACGAAAATATAGCCTACTACAGTATCGTTGTTGAGAATTGGCTTTTTTAGAAGTAGAAAATGCTCTTCCTGCCAATCATAATGTTGTACGAGTTCTTCCTTAGGATTCCTATTGCCAAACGCTTTTTCAAGCTGATTTTTCAGTCCCTTGAAAGATTCGTCACCATGGATAAATTTATGATCCTTTGTGTAAATATAGTAAAAAAAACTACGATTTGGATCATAGCTTAAAGTTTTAGTGTCTGCTTGAACATGTTCAAAGAAATCATGCTCCTGCTTACCATAAAAGTCTTCTAATTCGTTTATTTGTTGATTTTCCATTAATTTTACGAGGGAAAAGTATAGAACAATAACGAATAGTGAAAATAACAATAAGTAAAGCGTTGCATACAAAAAGGATAATTTTTTTTTAGTTTTATGAAACATTAGTCTTCCCTCAGTTTATAGCCAATCCCTCTAACATTTTGAATACGTGATTTGGATTGACTATCATCAATTTTTTTTCGAACAAGCTTGACTAAAGCATCTAAGGAATTATTCGAAACATCGTAATCGTAGCCCCAAATATAAATACAAATTTGTTCTCTAGTTAGCACACGACCTTTATTTATAAATAAATACTCCAAAAGTAAAAATTCATTTTTAGTTAGATCAACTACTTTATTATTGTACAAAAACACTCGAGAATCTACATTCAGCTGTAATTGATCTATTTGGATGACCTGTTCTATCACTTTATCTTTTCTTCGTAGTAATGCGCGAACTCTCGCTAACAATTCCTCTATTTTAAATGGCTTTACTATGTAATCATCTGCGCCACTATCAAGACCTCTAATGATGTCCTCTGTATCGTCCTTCGCTGTAAGCATTAAAATACTACTATTGAATCCATTGTTTCGTAGCTGCTGGCACACTTCAATTCCACTAAGGTGTGGCATCATCCAATCTAAAATAACAAGATCATATTGCTCTGTAAGCGTATAGTCTAGCGCTTCCTGGCCATTTTCCGCTTCAGTCACATTGTGAAATTCTTTCTTTAAAATATGAACGATATTTCTTCTTAAACGTGCATCATCTTCTGCTAGTAATATTTTCAAGGCAGCTTCCTCCTATTTACAATATTCAATTAAGTATACGCTAAAAAAATGAAATGAAACTGAAAAAAGTTCCTTCCTCCGCTATATGTATTCCATACTTCGATAAGAGTTGAAGTTTTTCCTATCTATAATGTTCTTAAATATAGAAATAGGGAGAGAAATAATGAATATTTATAAATTTACAGCATTGTTAGTTTTAACGACATTTTTAATGGGATCTTCATTTGCCATTGTTAAATTGGGATTGCCTTTCGCATCTCCACTATTATTGGCTGCACTTCGCTTTATACTTGCAGGGATAATGATGGCTGTCGTCGTGTTCGCGTTAAAAAGACCTCATCCAACTTCAAAAGAAGGCTGGATGAAAATTTTAACGATTGGAGCATTTCAAACTGCGGGTGTGATGGGCTGTATTTTTTTAAGCCTAAGGACGATTACAGCAAGCGAATCCTCTATTCTAACATTTACGAATCCTTTGCTTGTCGTCATATTTGCTACAATATTTACGAAAGCGCGTTACCGATTGTATCAATGGTGTGGTGTTTTCTTGGGGCTAATTGGTGTTACGATTACAATGGGTATGCAGATTGAAGGGGAAATCGGCATTCTTTTTGGTATTCTTTCAGCTGTTTTTTGGGCAATTGCGACACTACTGGCTAAAAAATGGGGTGTTTTATTTGATACATGGGTGCTATCAGCCTATCAAATGCTTTTTGGTGGTTTCTTACTTTTATTAGCAAGTTTCGTGTTAGAACAACCATTTTTTACGGTGAATGTTCATTCAGTTTTCATTTTATTATGGCTTAGCATTTTCTCGTCAATTGTTCAATTTGCCGGCTGGTATTATCTTTTACAAAATAGTGATCCTGGAAAAACGAGTGCCTTTTTGTTTTTAGCTCCTTTTTTCGGCGTGATAACAGGCTGGATATTATTAGATGAACCATTAAAGCCATCGCTAGTCCTAGGAGGGCTGTTTATAATTGCTGGTATTTACTTAGTGAACCGTAATTTTACAACTAACGCTAAAAAAATACCCGCGGAGAGTCGAGTATAGACTATCCGCGGAAAGAAGACAGCGCCCTGTACCAGTTTATATATCTAACTGAAAAACTTCTTTAAAGCCAGCCCTTCCTTTTTCGGTAACTTTAATGGCACGAATAGAAGGGACACGAGTCACCCAACCCAAACTTAATAAATGTGCAAGTATCCCTTGACCAAGAGCACCAGCTAGATGATAACGTCGCTCACTCCAATCCAAACATGCAGGGGAAAAAGATCGACGCTTTCTTTTTAAATCATCTAAATCAAGACCGAAATCTGTAAGAAATTGTGCGCCTTCAGAGGTTATAAGAAACTGTTTTTCCTCTAGTTTTAAATAGCCTGCGTCAAGCAATGATTCTGTTAATTGAACACCTAGTTTACCAGCTAAATGGTCATAGCAAGTTCGTGCACCCTGTAATAATTTCATTTGGCTAGATTGTTTTAAAGAGCGTACCTCGGGTGGAGGAGAAATCGCTAAGAAGGATTCTAGTAAATGAGCAATTTCTTCGTCTGCTAATTGAAAATATCGATGACGACCTTGTTTCTCTACTTTAACAAGTTTACCATCTACTAACTTTGCAAGATGAAAGCTAGCAGTCTGAGGCTTAATGGCTGCCATATAAGCTAATTCACTGGCAGTATGAAAACGACCATCCATCATACTAGCAAGCATCGTAGCTCTAGAAGTTTCTCCAAGTAGCGAAGCGATTTCAGCCATATTTGGATTAATACCCATTCGTCACAACCCTTTCCGTATTCCATATTTCGATTTTCGTATAAGTATTTATCGTTTACAATAATACATAAAAAGGTGGGAGTAAATAGCTATGAAAACATATTATGCCGTAATTTTCACATCACAAAGAACAGACGAGGATGGAGAAGGCTATGCCAAAATGGCAGAAGTAATGGATGAACTAGCACAAAAACAACCCGGTTTTATCCGTGTCGAAAGCGCCAGAAATGCCGAAGGGAAGGGAATTACTGTATCCTATTGGGAATCACTTGAGGCTATTCAAGCGTGGAGAGAAAATTCAAAACATCTAGTTGCACAGCAATTCGGAAAAGAAAAATGGTACATGCAATATAATGTGGAAATTTGTGAAGTTATAAAAGATTATACTTTTACAATGTAAATAAATAGAACGCCATGCCCAATGGCAATTTATTTGTAGCGAAAGAAAGGCAACAGCTACATTGTTTTTCTTCATGAAAGTAAAGCGACAGCTACAATTATGCCAAGGCGAAATGGATCTGATAAGGGGGCAGGAGAATTGGACAATTTTTTTCAACGGTATATAGATTCATGGCGTTTTAATGGTTGGTTTATCCACGATATCTTTTTAGGCATTGTCATTGGCGTTGGGCTTTTATTATTATTGTATGCTTTGTTCAAACGCCGACTTAATTTTGCTCTTGTCATAACTTTTATCCTGTACACTTTTTTAGGAATCTTTTGATGATTGTTTTTGGTTTAGCTGGTCGAAGCTTCCCAATCAATTCCGAATCACCTATATATACAGATGATGCACAGGAAATTGCTGTCCAAATGGTTGAAGGGTCTGAAAATAACGGCACGTCTAACGGAATATCGCAAATTATTTCACATCATCTAATAATTGCGATTAATTTACAAACAGGTGAAAAACAGTGGACGAAACCTTCTTCGAGCAAAGAGACTTTAATAGGCAATTTTATGGGGGGACTTCTTGTTCATCACCGTGATGGTGAATACGGGAAGCTTTCATTATTAGACATGAAAACGGGAGAAGAAAAGCTCTCTGAAAAAGAATTTACGGAAAAGCATAAACAGTTAATAGATGTTTTAGATAAAGGCTCTCACAATATAGTCTTATTGGAGAACAATTTATATTTAGAGGGGATAGATGGGAAATTTTATCGCTTCGATGGCAAAAAATTAATTGAAGATAATAAGGCGGAAAAATACCTTTCTACAAAATTTTTCATAGAATCCGATATTCCAGGTTATTTTGCCTCGCACAATCAACCGTTGGAGGATTATGAAGAAGTTCGAGAATTTAGCAGCAATGTATTAGCTGGACCTGCCATTCAAATATACAAGAATTTAGAGCCAGCTGTATTAGATGTTGATCTGCAACAACAAACTGCCATTGTTTCTTATAGGCAAACGAAGCGAGAAAGTGCAGACAGTATCGTATTATCATATGATATGAAAAACCATCACATTATTTGGGAAGAAAATATAGGTGTTGTTAACGCTGAGCAAAAAAATCCGGGTGTTCGTACTTTAGAGAACTACTACGCGATTCAAGCAGGAGATGAGTTTCTGTTGTTAGATAAGGACACGAAAAAAGAATTGTTCAGATACCAGCTACGTTGGAATCGCCCGGTTCGGTGAAAAATAAAGAGCATGTAATTATTTATCCCCTTCAAGTAAATACTTGGAGGGGATTTTTTATAGAGTTGCTTGATATATTGAATTTATCTTTATTAATAATTGTGGAAGACATTTGGACTGCAATCCGTTCGAAGGTAATAGCGAGCTTGCCCACTTACCCCAAATAAAAAATCCAATCGTTTTGATTAAACTTCTTTCAAAACGATTGGATTATGGTAATTCATTATTTCTTAAAAGTAAGGATTAGGATTTCTTTTCCTTCGGGTATCCGATAAGGATAGCGATGATTCCGCAAATTCCAATAAGGATTGGATAGAAAGAGTATTGTAGCATGCTCACTGGGGATATGCCGGCTACACTTGCGGCTGCCAGGAATTGGGCTCCGTATGGCAAAATGCCTTGGATCGTACAGGAGAAAATGTCTAATATACTTGCGGACTTTCTCGGTTCGATTCCATACTGATCAGCAATATTTTTAGCAAGCGGACCAGCAATTAAAATAGCAATCGTATTATTGGCCGTAGATAAATTAGTTAAACCCACTAGGCCAGCAATGCCAAATTCCGCACCTTTTTTAGATTTAATTCTTCGTGTCGCAAGGTGAAGTAGAAAGTCAATTCCTCCGTTAAACTTAATAACCTCAACCATTCCAGCTATTAATATTGCTAGAAATGCCATTTCATACATGCCTGACATACCTTCGCCAATCTTTTGGAAAAGGCTCATTAATTGATAGCTGCCATCCGCTAAACCAACAGCCCCGGCGAGAACGATCCCAGTTGCCAGAACAAGGAAAACATTCATTCCAGCTAACGCTAAAATAATAACCAAAATATAGGGAACAATTTTTATCCAACTATAACTTAAATGCTCAACTTGTCCCGTTTCACCCATTGTAATAACCCCTAAAATAATGCTCGTTACAATAGCTGCCGGCAACACAATCCAAAAATTAACCTTAAATTTATCCTTCATTTGTGCGCCCTGTGAACGAACGGCAGTAATTGTTGTATCTGAAATAAAAGATAAATTATCACCGAACATCGAACCGCCAACAATCGCTGCCATTACTAAAGCCATAGGAAGGTCGATATGCCCGCTAATCCCAACTCCGATTGGCGCTAGTGCAACAATCGTTCCTACCGATGTACCCATTGATAGGGAAATAAAGCAGGCAATAATGAACAAGCCTACGACAAGCAGGCTTGGCGGAACGACCGATAAAGCAAAGTTAACAGTGGAATCCACTGCCCCCATGCCTTTCGCTACTTCTGAAAAGGCCCCAGCCAAGAGAAAAATAATAACCATCAGCATGACATTTAAATTTCCTGCGCCTTTGCAAAAAATATCAACCTTTTGCGCAAACGATTCTTTTCGATTCATCGCCAGAGCCACAGCGCCTGAGATTGAAATGGCTACAATGACAGGAAAGGCGTAAAAATCACCTGTAATAACACCTGAACCAATAAATAAAATCAAAAAAACAACAAATGGGATGAGTGCCCATGGATTTTCTTTCTTCATTTCTACCTCCAAAAAATGTCCATTCTTTTTTACGAAAAAAGGCCTCTTCTTGTTATAACAAGAAGAGGCCTTATATTTATAAAACACTCCTCTTATCTATCAAGCCTTTGCCTGCTGGATTTGGCACAGTAACTTATTCATAAGTTCCGCTGCCGAGATTTCATTGGGCCAGTCCCTCCATCTCTCTTGATAAGAAGCAAATATATTATTTTTTTTCACAATAATAAATATTATAATAAAAAACCGATATTTGCAACATATTTTTATTCAAATTTTATTTTAAAGCTATATTCAGGAAAATTGAATATGTTACAAGGGTCAGAGGAAATGTGATTTTTTGTACGGTTGTGAAAACTAAATATTACAATTGAAGGGGGATTTAAAAGAGGTGTTGCAACTTAAAAGGAGGCGCCCTTTAAAATTGGAGGGCGCCTAAAACATTTGTGGTAAAAATTCGTTCATAAAGCGTTGATTTTTACGCAGCCATATTTTTAAAATCATACGATGCGTTAGAAGTCGTTGCCTTTTATGTGGTCTAGCCTTTGCCTCTATCAAACTTTGTAGTAGAATACATGTTTCTGTTGCAAATGCTTGTGGGTCAACGAGGACATCAAGTTTATAATCAATTAACTGAACTGCTTGAACCTTTGCAAGTAATTGTGCAAAACGTATATTCATTTCTGGAAAGTTTTCTTCTAGTTCTAGGTTGATTAAAGTATTTAGTGTTTGTTCAATTTCAGCTTCGAGCGCTTCTAATTGTTCGATGGATGGCTGTGTCAAAAAATCACCTCTAGTTTCTCATAAATGCTGCTACACAAGGAAAAAGCCAAGTGCCGCGAAAAGTAAACCGAATAAAACTGTAGTGCATATATAAATAATCGCTTGTCTCCATTTTTTCTGCTCTAAGAATTGCAAACATTCAAAACCAAATGTTGAAAAGGTTGTATAGGCTCCTAAAAAACCAAGCCCTATAAAATGCCAAATCCAATCACTTGGATGTAATGCAAATAGAAAGCCAAGGGCAAAAGAACCTGTTATATTAATAAAAAATGTTGCCCATGGATATGTATGGACAATCAATTTTCCAAGATAAAATCTTGTTAGTGCACCTAAAAATCCACCGATACCAATAATTATCATACGATGCGCCCCTTTGCAAGCTTAAATCCTAGCCATGCACAAGCTAAACCGCCAAATACACTCACTAAAATATAAAGAACGGCTTGTAGCCATTTACTATCCTGTAAAAGTAATAGCGTTTCTAATGAGAATGTCGAAAAGGTTGTAAAGGCACCAAAAAAGCCAGTACCAATTCCTAAAATAATAGGCGTACGCTTTGTAAACGTTGTAAATAGCCATGCTAAACAAAAGCAACCAATTAAGTTTATGCAAAGTGTAGCAAATGGAAAATCACCGTTATTTGAAAGTGCTAGACCAAGGCTATATCGACAAACGGCTCCCAAAAATCCGCCAATTCCAACAGCTAAAAATGATTTCAATGTAAAGACTCCTTATTTAATTTCTATATTAAAAAGTGTATCATGAGATACCTACTTTAGATATATTTCTATAGCTAAATGGATTCAAATATATTAAAGAGAGATCAAATTTAAAATGACATGATTTTTTTATAATATCCTACTCCGTTTTACCAGCCTTGATTCAAATGTTTTCTTCTAAAATACTATTTTAGTAAACTGTTGATTTAGAAAAATATAATTCTTATATTTCTTGCCAAATACTTTGTAGTTAATGTCCTCATATCATCTCTTATTATGTATATAACTAACAAGGAGGAGAAGCTTTAGTAATCAAACATACGATTGCACGGTTGACTGATAATCCGATAACGGTTAATCCGTTGACTGAAAACCCGCTAGCGGAAAAACCGCCACTACTAATTAATAATTAATTACTAAATAATAAATTACTAAATAATAAATAATAAAAATAATAGTTATAGAGCTTGGCCTTAGAAAGCACACTGTAATATTCAAAACAGTAAACGACGTTTCAGCTTAATGTAAGTGTCTCTTATATTCAACTTGCAAAGGACGGAGATTGTGGCATTGGCATATTACTAGTACACCAATAGATGTTTTAATGAGAAAAAAAATCTAAATTTGTAATAGGGAGGGGAAAGTTTAGTAGATTACAGGTTGCTGCTTGGACAACTCCCTTTTTTGGCTCGTTTTCGTGAAGTTAGGTGATAAATTTAGAAAGTTGGTTGATAAATTAAAAAAGTTGGGTGATAAATTTAGAAAGTTAGGTGATAAATTTAGAAAGTTGGTTGATAAATTAAAAAAGTTGAGCAATAAATTAAAGTTAGGCGACAAATCACAAGATTGTTCCGATAAATCGATTTGGACCCTATCGAACTGGCTTTGTTCAATAGGGTCTTCCAGAACTTTTCAGCAGGTGTCCAAACATCCGCTGAAATAGTGAAAGCTATAAATGATCTTTAACATTGTCAATGACAGTATCAAAGTCTTTATTGGTATCGACACTTTCCGTTATTGTAAAAACATAACCATCTGGATCTTCTAAAGTTAATTCTTTTGCATTCCATGGTTGAACTGTCGGTTGTTGAATAATATTCGTTTTATTATCTAGTGCGGCTTGATAAATACTGTAAATATCACTAGAGAATAAATTAATTATGACTGAGTCAGTGGTGTTGACTTCTTTAGCCTGTATTAACATCAAATCTTGGTACTTTGTTCCTCTCAAATGTGTCATTGAAGTTGTTCCGTTAGCATCTGGAAAATCAAATACTGAATTGAAATTGATTACGTTAGCATACCATTCCTTTGACTTTTCAATATTTCTTACTTTTAGCTTTACAAATAAGGGCATTTGATAAAATTCATGCATGTTTACTTCCTCCTTTAGGTTAATACAAACTAACCATAAAGGTTTACGCGACGTTAAAGTCAATACAAAAAGTTGTAGTTTTTTTAGTTCTATATTTTTTACTTTTCGGTCCCATATTTTCATTTTTAGCAATTCGATGCTTTAAAGCGTTAATTATTTCCTGAAAAACGTAAAAAATAACAGTGAGCTGGTTGACAAATATTTCTAAAGTGTGATAATCTTCAATAACACTATAACAATCTTAAGTAAAGGAGGGCATGACGATGTTAATTTTATCAGTATCATATCAAAGCACAACTGCATACATTGTCCATGTCTTCTAATATTTTTATTTTGCGTTGCAAATAAAGGGCATGGGTAACTCCTGGCCTTTTATGAAGAGACACATGCTCTTTTTTTGGGTATGTGTCTTTTTTGTTGCGAAAAAGGGTTGTAGTGACAACAAAAAAGGAGTGCATGTGTATGCGAAACAAAGTACAAAAAATGATTTTCATCAAGATATTTATGGATAGTGGGTAGCACAGCTTTAACAGCACTAGAGAAAGAAGGTTATAATGTATGTTTGATGTTTTAAGTAAATTAAGCTGGTTTTTTAAAAAATACTGGAAGCAATATACAGTAGCTGTTGTGCTATTAATGATAGCAAGTGGCTTAGAAGTTGTTCCACCGTATTTACTAGGGTCAATTATTGATATATTGACTGCTGGAGAAATGACACCAGCTCTTTTAACGAAGTATGTTTTGATTTTTGTTTGTATCATGATTGGGGGCTATGTCCTTAATTTTGTGTGGCAATTCAGATTATTTGAAGGGGCCATTAACCTAGAGAAAATTTTACGTCGAAACCTTATGCAGCATTTTTTGCGGATGACACCGACGTTTTATGAGAAAAACCGTACCGGAGATTTAATGGCACGTGCGACGAATGATTTAAACGCAGTGTCGTTGACTGCTGGATTCGGGATTATGACATTGATTGATTCCACAATCTATATGGGCTTTATTATTTTTGCCATGGGTTTTATGATTTCGTGGAAGCTTACTTTTTTTGCAATGCTGCCAGTGCCGATCATGGCCATTCTTATTCAATATTTAGGGAAAATTGTACATGAGCGCTATATGAAGGCGCAGGATGCTTTTGGAGAGCTGAATGATAGTGTTCTAGAGTCGGTTGCAGGTGTGCGAGTTGTACGCGCATATGTACAAGAAAAAAAGGACGAATCAAATTTTGCGGAGATGAGCGAGATTGTGTATGAAAAAAATATGCATACCGCAAAAATTAACGCATTATTCGGGCCGATTACAAAGGTCGGTACTGGAATTAGTTATGTTGTAGCGCTTGGTTATGGTGCTCATTTAGTGGCGACTGAGGCTATGACGGTTGGGCAGCTTGTAACGTTCAATGTTTACTTGGGGCTAGCAGTTTGGCCAATATTTGCAATTGGGGAACTTATAAATGTGATGCAGCAAGGTAACGCTTCTCTTGATCGTGTACAAGAAACGCTAAACTATGAGGCGGATGTTCGGAATATTTCGAATCCACGAACGATTGCGACACCGAATGCGATTGGCTTTGATGATTTAACATTCCAATATCCGATGAGTCAGGTAAAAAACCTCCAGGAAATTTCGTTGTCGTTGAAAAAGGGGCAAACGCTTGGGATTGTTGGTAAAACAGGAGCGGGTAAAACGACCTTCCTACGACAATTATTACGCGAGTATCCAATTGGCGAGGGGCAGCTATCGATTGATGGAGTCGATATTACTGCACAAACGAAGGAGCAGTTACTTGACTGGATTGGTTATGTTCCACAGGATCATGTTCTATTCTCACGGACTATTCGTGAAAATATTTTATTTGGGAAAGAAGATGCTACACAGGCTGAATTGCAACAGGCGATTCGTGCAGCATACTTTGAAAAGGATTTGAAAAATTTACCAATGGGCCTTGAAACACTTGTTGGTGAAAAGGGTGTATCTCTTTCAGGTGGACAAAAGCAACGTGTTTCAATTGCGCGTGCGCTTATTAAAGACCCTGAAATTTTAATGCTTGATGACTCACTTTCTGCTGTAGACGCCAAAACAGAGGCAAGAATTATTGAAAATATACAGCGAGAGCGACAAGACAAAACGACGATTATTACAACGCATCGTTTATCAGGAATCCAGCACGCCGACTTAATTATCGTGCTAGATGAAGGCCAAATTGTAGAGCAGGGAACACATGAGCAGCTTCTTGTACAACAAGGATGGTATAAAGAGCAATTTGACCGTCAGCAGCTAGAAGGAGGTGCCTCATGAGTACGAGTCAACGTTTAACGCGCTATGCATTGTATTTTAAAAAACCGATACTACTTGGACTATTTTTCTTAACAATTGCCGTCTTTACGGAGCTTGTTGGGCCTTTTATTGCGAAGCATATCATTGATAATTACATGACAATTGGCCGCATTGAATTAAAACCAATTACGTGGCTATTAGTTGTATATTTACTTTTAGCAATAGCTACAGCTGTTTTACGCTATTTTATGTATATCTATTTACAAATAGGTGCCAACCGTGTTGTACAAAAATTACGTAAGGATGTATTTGAGCATATTCAAACATTGCCAATTCAATACTTCGATAATTTACCAGCAGGGAAAATCGTAGCCCGTGTAACGAATGATACCGAGGCTGTTCGAAATTTATATGTTCAAGTACTTTCAAACTTTGTTACGAGTTTAATTTCTATTGTGGGTGTTTATATCGCACTTTTCATTTTAAATTGGAAAATGGCATTCCTAGCATTGACTATGATACCAGTCGTTTATTTATGGATGATTTTATACCGTAAAGTGGCTTCGAAATATAATGATGTCATTAGAACAAAAATTGCCGATATTAACGCAATGATTAATGAATCGATTCAAGGGATGACGATTATTCAAGCATTCCGTCGTGAGCAGCAAATGACGAAGGAATTTGATGACATGAATAATGAGCATTATGCTTATGAACGTAAGCTGCTTTTCCTTGATTCTGCAACATCTTTCAACCTTGTTAATACATTAAGACTTCTTATGTTTACGATCTTTATTTTTTACTTTGGTACACAATCATTTACGGCAACGGAAGTTATTTCTGCGGGTACATTATATGCCTTTGTCGATTATTTAACGAGATTATTTAATCCTATAACGAATATCGTCAACCAATTTTCTCAGCTAGAGCGCTCACTTGTTGCAGGAAAGCGTGTCTTTGAGGTGTTAGATATTGATGGGGAGCCAGTATCTGAAAAAAGTTTACCTAGATATAAAGGAAATGTGGTGTTCGAAGATGTTTCCTTTGCTTATAAAAATGATGATTACGTTTTGAAGAATCTTTCATTTGAAGCACACCAAGGTGAAACCATTGCCTTAGTAGGTCATACAGGATCTGGGAAAAGTTCTATTATGAACTTATTGTTCCGTTTCTATGACCCATCTAAAGGAAAAATTACGATTGATGGAATTGATATAACTTCTGTCCCTCGTCAAACAATGCGTGAACATATGGGTATTGTTCTACAGGACCCATACTTATTTACAGGTACTATCGCTTCAAACGTCAGCCTGAATAATCCTAAAATTTCACGAGAGAAAGTAGAAACCTCATTAAAGGCAGTTGGTGGGGAACGTGTTTTGGCGAACTTGCCAAATGGCTATGATGAGGCTGTTATTGAGAAGGGGAGCACACTGTCATCTGGACAGCGTCAGTTAATTTCCTTTGCGCGTGCCCTTGCCTTTGACCCAGCTATTTTAATTTTAGATGAGGCTACTTCTAATATAGATACGGAAACAGAGGAGATTATTCAGCATGCGATGGATGTCCTAAAAAAAGGACGTACAACTTTCATTATCGCTCACCGACTTTCTACTATTAAAAATGCAGATCGTATTCTTGTCTTAGATCGAGGTAAGATTGTTGAGCGTGGTACACATGATGAGCTATTAGCACAAGGCGGCATTTATGAAAAAATGTATCAAATGCAGGCGAATTCATTGCAATAATAATTTGAATGGTTACAGGGAGAATAGTATAAATGAAGCCCCACTTTTCGAGAAAAGTGGGGCTTTCTATTTAAGATCTTACATTTTTAAAGACATTGACAAAAAAGAACAGCACTGAAATTGCCACTGCGATACCGCCACCAGATACAAAGAGCTCGAATAACCAGTTCGGTACATCTATATGAACCATCATCATACCGACTAAGAGGAACGGTAATCCGAGATTGTAGAACCAAAATTGTGCTTTGGCCAGTCCTGTCTCGGCTGCATCTTTATAAATTGAATAAATTAAACCGATTAAACCAGTTGTCAACCAACCTACTACCCCGATGTGTGCGTGTGTCGCCGTCCATTCGAGTTGAATTGTATAATGCATAAACAGTCCAAAAGCCAAAACAATCACTAAATATAAGACTGAAATCTTTATCCATTTAGC